>OJKC01000161.1_pt1 | contig 68804 bp, 60 predicted proteins | sample 1596401 | NCBI WGS metagenome assembly OJKC01 (sample SAMEA4350162, study PRJEB24818) | metagenome | biome: human; feature: gut; material: faeces | place: Denmark | collected 2013-09 | reverse complement strand
GGTCTTTTCCGCCTGCTGTACGCCATTTTTCCTTGCAATACACAAAGTATTCCTGCGAAAAAATGGCTTCATCAGACGAAAAATCCCTCGCTGTTGGTCATATTTCCGGTTTCCAGATAGACCCTAAAATCTTTTTTAGAGATTTGAATTGGAGTTCAGTATTACACATTGAACAGGAAATTGACGATGTCTCCGTCTTTCATGACGTATTCCTTACCCTCGCTTCGCACCAGACCCTTGGCCTTGGCCGCGGCCATGGTGCCGCAGGCTTTCATGTCGTCGAAGGCGATGACCTCGGCACGGATGAAGCCCCGCTCAAAGTCGGTGTGGATCTTACCGGCAGCCTGAGGGGCCTTGGTGCCTTTCTTGATGGTCCATGCCCGGCATTCGTCGCTGCCGGCGGTGAGGAAGGAGATTAGGCCCAGCAGGGTGTAGCTGGCCTTGATGAGCTTGTGCAGGCCGCTTTCGGCGACGCCCAGCTCCTCCATGAACATGGCCTTTTCCTCAGGGTCGTCCAGCTCGGCGATGTCCGCTTCCAGCTTGGCGCAGATGGGGATCACCTGACTGCCCTCGCTGTCGGCAAGCGTCTTGACCGCCATGTAGTGGCGGCTGCTTTCCGGCTCGTTGACCTCGTTTTCCGACATATTGGCGACATAAATGGTCTTTTTCAGCGTCAGCAGGTCGGAGGTGGCGATCAGGGCCCGATCTTCGTCGGAAACGTCGAAGGTTCTGGCCAGCTTGCCCTTGTTCAGGTGCTCCAGCAGCTCGGTGAAGACCTCCACTTCGTGGGCAAACTTCTTGTCGCCGCCCTTCATGGCCTTCTGCGCCTTGTCGATGCGGCGCTCCACCATTTCGATGTCCGACATGACCAGCTCCAGATTGATGATGTCGATATCCCGCAGCGGGTCGGTGGAGCCTTCCACGTGGTTGATGTTGCTGTCCTCAAAGCAGCGGACAACATGGACGATGGCGTCAGTGGTGCGGATATTGCTGAGGAACTTGTTGCCCAGACCCTCGCCCTTGGAGGCACCCTTGACCAGACCGGCGATATCCACGAACTCGATCACGGCAGGGGTGGTTTTCTTGGGCGTATGGAGCTGGGAGAGCCAGTCCAGCCGCTCGTCCGGGACGGACACAACGCCCACATTGGGGTCAATGGTGCAGAACGCGTAATTGTCCGCAGGGACGCCCGCGTTTGTGATCGCGTTGAACAGAGTGGACTTGCCCACATTGGGAAGTCCCACAATACCTAATTTCATTTGTACTCATTCTCCTTCGATTTTCCTTGATTTTCAAGGGGTTTCAGCGTTTGGCGTCTTGGCTGTTACACCATTTTTACACCATTTCCGCATTTGGCTTTATTGGATTTCATCAGACTACACCATTTTGCTGAAATTGCCTGATGGCGTAATCCAGCGATTCGGCAGTCACATGAACGTACCGATCCATTGTTGTTTTGATGCTGGCATGACCCAGCAGCTTTTGCAGCACCTTCGGCTGCATCCCGCTTTCGATTGCACGCGTTGCGTAGGTGTGGCGCAAAGCATGCATACAAAAGTGCTTGATCCCCGCTTCGTCGCAGAGCTTATATAAGTGGGTATCATAGGAACTGTTCTTCGCTGGCTCTCCTGTTCGCCAGTTGATAAAAACAAGATCACGCATGACAAGCCGAGAAGAAACGCCTGTACGTCTGTCTATGTACTCAAGCGTTTTGTCCAGCGTCGGGGACTCCTTTTGCTCCGGGCGGCTGTCCCAAATACCTTTGAGGATTTCATAAGCCCGATCCGTCAACGGTATTGTGCGGTAGCTGTGCTGTGTTTTCGGTGGACCTGCACGCCAATACTGTTCACCGTGTCGGAACTCCAACGTTTTGTTGACCGTGAGCGTGCGCTTTTCAAAGTCAATCGCGTCCCACGTCAGTCCGATCATCTATCCGGTACGCAAGCCGGTTTCAAGAATCAGCGCGTACTGATTGTAGTTGCGGGAGCGTTTCGCTGTTTCAAGAAACACGCGCTGCTCGTCACGGGTGAGGAACTTAATATCGTCTGTCGCACGAACGGGCTTTGTAAACCGCACACCGTCCATTGGGTGCTTGGCAATCAGGTCATTCATCTTCGCAGCCTTGCACATCGTACCCGTTGTGATATAGGCTTGACGGATGGTGGAACCCGCATAGTCAGCATCCATCTGTATGAACACCTTTTTGCAGTGCATCGGCTTGACGTTGGCAATCATCATTTTGCCCATAACAGGCTGACTATTGTGGACATACCGCTCCCGATAATTGCGGAGCGTATTAGGGGCTAAATCACCCACAATATTCTCAATCCAGAAATCAAACCATTGATCCACCGTCGTATCGGTGGCTACGAAAACATCCTCGTGCGCATCGGCATATTTTGATTCTTCAATCCAGTTGCGAGCTTCGGGGAGCGTCGGAAGATACTCCTCATGCCGCTTTCCTGTTTTATCTACGAACCGTGCGTAATATAAACCGTCCTTTCTCTGGCAGATACCCTTACCACATTCTTTGCCTTTCAGATTCTTACCCATAGATTGTATCCTTTCCGCGCTTGCGAAAAAGGATACACTACTACAAATAAATTATAGCATATAACGTCCTTTTTCTCAAGCCGTTGCGCGAAAAAACTCTCCGCCTATTTGTAAATTTTTCGGAACCTCTTATATCACCAGTTTCTCACTGATGAATTGTTCAAACTCCTTTCGCTTGACCAGTTTCTTTGTGCCGACGAAAAGCACGAACGGACAGTTGGGCGTTCTCAGCATACTGTCGATCTTGTTGATGCCGATGTTGCTGTATTCTGCCGCCTCCTTGGTGGTCAGTGTCATTTTCAGATGGATCGGAACGGTGCCGATGCAATTCTCCATGTAAAAGCTCCTTTCTTGGGTTTATCAGCCGAGCAGACGAGCCGCCATTTTCAGATTGCCGGCAGCGGTGCTTTTGCGGAAGTTCTCCCCGTCGAAGCGAATCGGGACGCAGACTTCCAAGATGCGGTCAAAAATGCGGCGGTCATCCAGATCGGCGGCTTGCTTCATAACGGAAAGCGGAATATTGGTCGTGACGATCATGGGCTTGCCTGTCAGCAGCCGCTTGTCAACCACATCGAATACGCGCTCCTTACCGAAGCTGGTGTTACGCTCTGCACCCAAATCATCCAGAATGAGAAGATCGGGACGCATAAGCGATTTCATGTAGTGGTCACGGTCCGAGCCGAAGCTGCCCTGCATGCGGTTGACCACGTCGGACATTCCCACAAAGAGGACAGACTCCAAACAGTCAATCAGAGCGTTGGCAATACCCCGGATGATCTTCGCGCCATCATTGCCGGAACGAAAGCGCATACCCTGAAAAAGAAGCGGGTCATGGATGCTCCCGCAAAACCCAGCGGCAGTCTGCTGATTGACATTCAGGCAAAGCTACAAGAAGGCAAGGGTGCCGGTTACGCACGGTGGGCAAAGAACTTCAATCTGAAACAGCTTTCCCAAACGCTGATCTATCTGGAGGAAAACAATCTTCTGGACAGATGCGTCCTGGAAGAAAGGACTGCCGCCGTCACAGCGCAGTACCACACCCTGTCCACCAAGATGAAGTCCGCCGAGCAGCGCATGGCGGAAATCAAAGTGTTGCAGCAGCACATCATCAACTACGCCAAGACCCGCAACACCTATGTTGCCTATCGGAAGGCTGGCTACTCCAAGAAATTCCTTTCAGAGCATGAATCGGAAATCATATTGCATAAGGCGGCAAAGCAGTCCTTTGATGAGCAGGGGCTGAAAAAGTTGCCCACCGTTAAGAGCCTGCAAGCAGAATATGCCCAGCTCCTGTCTGAGAAAAAAGCCATGTACGCAGAGTACCAGCAGGCAAGGGATGATATGCGTTCCCTTCAAACTGTAAAGGCAAATGTAGATCGGATTCTTGGAGACAATTCTCTCACCGTGGCGAGAGAATCTGAAAAGGACGGGCGTTGATGCCCATTTAGCGATTTGCAAAATCGCGTAGCTGCTGGATTTTCCTAGCGTTTCCAGGACACAGAATTGTGTTCTGCGGGGATTGGGACAGAGCCTCAACAAGCAGAAAGCCCTCATTTCCACTTTCGCAGAAATGAGGGCTTTCGCATATGGCGCGCCATAAGCATTGCTTGCTACTCTTATACCCAATTTGGTATAATACTGGCAAGCAATGCACCTGTAATACAAATGCGAAAAACCGTCCATTCCGCTTCCACGGAACGAATGGTTTTTCTGCTTGTTGAGGCGCAGCCCCAAGCCCCGATGAACGCAGTCCTTCGGGCTGCGGCTGCGCGATTCTTCGAATCGCTTTTCGACCATCTATTCCAGTCAACAAGAAATGCTTAAGAATTGTCAGCATCGACTTTCCTGCTTTCCTGTGATAGATTGGCATTCACGGCTTTGCTATAATTGCGCCGGTTTGATATAAGAGCAAAAAATTGAAGCCCTTCCCTTTCCATAAGGAGTGTCAATGTGAAAACACAGAGAATACGGCACCCGTTGCTTATCCATAGGGACAATACCGCTTTTCGGTGCAGGCGTATTCTTGAAGGAAGGCGATTTTTCCATCTACAGACCAACGGATCAGAGACAGTCCGTCGAAGCCGGTTGGAGCTTCCCCGGAAATCTGGCATTGAAAGTACCAGCGAACTACGGTGGTATTTTCGGAATTCAGAAATTCCTGGATGTCCCAGCGCAAAACCTGACCGCTCCTGTGCCAGTCCCGGAACCAGCGGGCAATCATCTCCCGCCCGTAATACTCCGGCCCCCAGCTCTCAATGTATGCGGCGTCCTCTGTGAAGAGATCGGAAAGCTCTGCTTCCCGGCTGTCCAGCCAAAGGGAAAACCATTTCCGAATGGTGTCTTCTCTCTGCTTCATTCCGCCAGTCCTTTCAGAAAATCGCCAATTTCTCCGGCGAGAATTTCGTGCCCTAAGTCATTGGGGTGCAGGCCGTCGGTGGTCAGCTTTGCGGCAATTTCCGGATCGTTTGCCCGGATAACGCTGGTTTCAAACAAATCCAGCAGAGGAAGGCCATAAAATGCCGCCGTATCCCGTATGACCCGAACATAATCTCTCAGCAGCCAACCGCGTTCCCCTTTGGGGATATTCTCTCCCATCCGGTGCAGGGGCGTCAGGACGACAATGATTGCGCCCGGAAACTGATTCGGCAGCCGGGAGAAAAGGAAATGACAGGCGCCGATAAAGGTGTCCGGCGTCCGGTCGGTTTCAGTGCCCATGGGAGCGTCGCCATGCCCGTGATCGTTGGTTCCGCCGAACACCACAATGATGTCGGCATCGGGGTCCATTTCGGAAAACCGTCCGCAAAAATCCTGGTCAAATTTGGGCTCCCCAGAGGGAATCCGCTGCCGGGCAATTCTGGTGCCGCCGATGCCGTAATTCCGGGCTTCCGTCAGACGGTATTTCCGCTTCATCACGTCCACATAGCCCTTTTTCGGGGAAGTCGCGCAGCAGCCTTCCGTGATGCTGTCCCCTAAAAAGTTGATTTTCTTTCCTGTTAGTTCCATATTCATACGCTTTCGTTATGCGCGGGGCGTGTCTATGCCCCGCGCAAAGTGTTCGACGGATGTCCCAGACGCTGCGTACCGATACGCTGTCCACGCTGCCGCGGAGAATCTTCACGGCCTTTACACCGCCGTCCATGTCAAAGTAGTTGTCGGAAAGCACCACATTGGCACCTGCCTGAATCTCCACGCTCCGGGCATACCCCTTCGCGGTGACAATGATATCGTCATCCTTGACAAAGGCGTTCAGTTCTGGATCAGCAAAGCGGAAGTGCTTGGGAGCGCAGAAGAGGACGCTCCCCTCGCCTACCCCATTGCCCGCCTCATCCAGCAGTTGGTAGGAATAGTAGGTGTCATAAGTGCCGTAATTCGAGAAGTCCTGCTCCGGCAGCCAGACGACGGACAAAGCGGGGACGGTCACATCGAAGCTGCCTTCCTCGATAACGGAAGCGTCCGGGCGGCGCAGACTCCACTTTGCCTTGCCCCGGAATTCCTGCATGGTCTCGTTGCTCACGTTCAGGTGGGCGGACTTTTTCAGGCCAAAAGGCTCGGCATTGACGTTGGTATTCTGGGAGAGAATGCCCTCCTCATGGCAGGAAATCAGCACAGGGGCAAAGAACCGCTTTTCATAGTAGTGCAGAGCCTTCCAACGGCCAAAGTAGTCGATGCTGGCCCAGCTGGCTACCGGCCAGCAGTCGTTGAGCTGCCAGACCACCGCGCCCATGCAGCAGCCCCGGTGCCGCCGCCAGTGCTCGACACCGTACTGCATGGCCTGTGCCTGCAGCAGCTGGGAGGCGTATACCAGCAGCTCCAGACTGCGGGGATACAGGTACATCTGGGATAGATAGAACAGGATGCGCCCGTTGGCAGAGGCGTTGCGCTGGTGCTTCTCCATCACATAGGAGAATACGTTCCGATCCTCGGGCGCGGTAAAGCTTTCGATGGTTTCCATGCAGGGGAAGGACTGGAAGCCAAATTCAGAGACATACCGGAACTGATGGTTGCGGTAGTCGGTGAAGGGGAGAAGACCGTGCCAGACCATCCAGTAGTGGACGTCGCCTCGGGTGGGATCCTGGGGATCGTCAAAGCTGCCGCCGCTGGAGGGGCTGGCGGGCCAATAGAAGGCCTGGGGATCCTCTGCTTTCAGAACCTTGGGGATGATGTACTCGTACATCTTGATATAGTCGGCCTTCTGACGCATGGAGGTGACCCACTCGCCCTGGGCCACAAACTGCTCCATTTCATTATTGCCGCACCACAGGGCGAGGGATGCGTGGTGGCGCAGACGGCGGACGTTGTCTACAAACTCGGCGGTGATGTTCTCCTCAAACGCGTCCGTCAGATTGTACACGGCGCAGGCGAACATGAAGTCCTGCCATACCAGCAATCCAAGCTCGTCACAGATGTCATAGAAGAAGTCGTCGGGATAGTAGCCGCCGCCCCAGACCCGGATGCAGTTCATGTTGGCAGCCTTTGCGTCCTCCAGCAGACGGCGGGTGCGCTCCGGGTTGACTCTGGGAAGGAGATTGTCCTCAGGGATGTAATCGGCGCCCATGGCAAAGATGTCCACGCCGTTGACGCAGTGGCTGAAGCTTTCGCCCCACTGATCCTTACGGCGGCTGACGGTCATGGTGCGAAGGCCGATGCGCCGGCTCCAAACGTCCAGCTCCTTGCCCTTGGCACACAGGGAAACGCTGAGCTGATACAGCGGCTGACCGCCGAAGCCGGCAGGCCACCAGAGCTGGGGATTTTGGACGATCAGCTCGCAGTCGGTGCCGCTGGCAGTGAGGACGGAGCCGTCGGGAGCGGTGACGGAAACGTTGACCCAGACCTCGTCATCGGTATAACGGTTCAGATTGGTATGTATGCGCAGACGAACCGTGCCGTCTTTATGGAACTGATCCACCCGAACGTCCTGAATACGGGCTTTTTCGATGCTGATGATGGAAATGTTCCGCCAGATGCCGGCGTCAGGCAGACGGGGACCCCAGTCCCAGCCGAACATGCAGTGGGCTTTGCGGATGTTAGGGAAGCCCACCATGGCATCAGAGCTGCCGTCTGCCACGGACTTTGCGTATGCTTCCTTAATATACTTAGTAGGAGAGCGGAAGGAGACGGTGATGGTGTTCTCTCCGGGATGGAGAACGGACTTAACGTCGAACTCCCAGATTCTGTGCATATTGCAGGCCTCACCGACGATCTGACCGTTGATATGGACGGCGGCGATGGTGTCCAGTCCCTCTGCCCGGAGCAAAACCTTGTCCCCAGCGAGAAGGGCATCGTCCACCTGGAAGCTGCGGAAATAGACAAAATCGTTGTCCATCAGCTTTAGGGCTTCCATTTCGTTGTCCCGGTAGAATGGATCGGGAATCCGCTCCGCGGCGAGCAGGTCATGGTAAACCGAGCCGGGGACGGTGGCGGGGACAGCAGCAAAGGGGGTGCCCGGAATTTCCAGCGTCCATGCGCCGCTAAGGGTGCGTGTTTTCATTGGCAATACCTCCGAATACGTTTTCGAAATCGACTTGTTTACAAAATACACTATAGGACAATCATTCGTCAAAGTCAATAGCTTAATGGTGAAAATTTGGCTTAGATTAAGCATATTTCATAGTTTATCAGCGGATTGCACAAAAATTCTTGAATTTCAAAAACCCTCTTGACAAGAAAATAAAATGGTGTTAACATAGCTATACGAAAACGTTTCAGGTATGCGGCCGATTGTTCAAAATGCACATGTCCTTGCATTCGCAGACAAATTCAGGCCCCGGAGGCCATTATGGTGACGATAAAGATGATTGCAAAGGAGTGCGGTTTCTCCATTGCCACTGTCAGTAAGGCGCTGAACGGCGCGCCGGATATCAGCGCAGAGACAAAAGAGACTATCCGCAAAGTGGCTTCCCAAATGGGTTATACACCAAATTCTGCCGCACGGATGCTGAAAACCAGCCGCTCGTATAATTTTGGCGTTCTTTTTGAGGATCAGGCCAACAAGGGGTTGACGCACAGCTTCTTCTCCCACATTCTCAACAGCTTCAAGCATCGCGCTGAGGAACTGGGCTACGACATTTCCTTCATCAGTGACCACATGGGCGGTCAGGAAATCAGCTATGTGGATCACGCCCGTTACCGTAACTGTGACGGAGTGGTCATCGCCTCCGTGGATTATACGGAGCACGCCGTGGTGGATCTGGCGAACAGCGGCATCCCCGTTGTGACGATTGACTGTGTGTTTGAAAATTGCGGCAGTGTCCTGTCCGATAACGTGGGCGGGATGACGGAACTGGTGAAATATGCGTATAGTATGGGACACCGGAAGATTGCGTTCGCCTATGGAGAAGATACGCCGGTGACGCGCCGCAGAATCTCCGGCTTCTGCAGAGCCTGCAAGGAACTGGGGCTTTCCTTGCCGGACGAATATTTGGTTCAGAGCATGTATCTGGATCCGGAATCCTCGGCGGCGGCAACCCGGAAGCTGATGGAGCTTCCCGATCCGCCAACGTGCATCCTCTATCCCGACGACATCGCCCACCTTGGGGGCAAAAACGAGCTTGAGAAAATGGGCCTGTCCGTCCCGGACGATGTCAGCATCGTCGGGTATGACGGCATTGATTTCTGTCAGATGCTCCGCCCGAAGCTGACCACCATGCGGCAGGATGCCGAGCGGATGGGAGAGCTGGCAGCCGAGGAGCTGGCCAGAGCAGTGGAAGAGGGAAGATCCTACATCCCGGGACGCCATGTGGTTGGCGGGATCCTGCTCCCGGGCGAAACGGTGAAAAAGCTGACACCGTGATTTCATCCGGCAAAAAGGGATATCCCTTTTTGTGTCTTTCCTTTCAGGAAAGACATGATAAACCATTGTAGTTAATGGCCTTCCCCAAGAAGGTCAATAACAAAAATTAAAGGAGGAAACACAATGAAAAAGCTCATCGCGTTGCTGCTGGCGCTGGTCATGGTTATTGGCCTTGCTGCCTGCGGCGGCTCCGCCACTACGGAGACGAAAGCACCCGCTGCCACCGAGGCTCCCACGCAAGCGGAAGCTCCTGCCGAAACCGAAGCAGCCGGCAATACCACCGACCTGCCTCGTGACGAGACCCTGTACTTTGCTGGTCAGCAGTGGGGTACCGTCAACTCCTGGAACGTCATCGGAACCAACCAGAATAACGCCATGGCCCTCGCCGCTGGTGCCGGCTACCGTACTACCATGTTCGAGACCCTGTACATGTGGAACGTAATGACCGGCGAGCTGATCGGTCTGTTGGCCGACGGCGACTACACCTGGAACGACAACATGACTGAGCTTTCTGTCAATCTGAAGGAAGCCGCCCACTGGTCTGACGGCACGCCTGTCACCGCCGCCGACGTTGTCCGCACCTGGGAAATCGGCGTTGAGATCGGCAACGGCACCGGTTCTTCCTACGGCGCTTTCATCGACAGCATCGAGGCTACCGGTGACAAGAGCCTGGTCATCCACTGCAAGCTTGATGCCAGCGGCGCGCCTGTCAACCCCCTGAAGGTTCTGGACTTCCTGGAACTGGCTCCCATTGCGCAGGCTGCCTGGATCGACAAGGTCGTTGAGCGCTGCAACGGCGACGCCACCGCTATCCTGAACGACCCCGGTGATGATGTCGTTTGGTCCGGCCCCTACACCAAGTACTACTCCGACGATCAGAAGGTCGTTCTGATCCGTGACGACAACTACTGGGGTCAGGACGCCTCCATGTGGGGTAAGCTCCCTGTTCCCAAGTACCTGGCTCACGTTATCTACGCTGATAACGCCGCTGGTGAAGTCGCTCTGAAGGCTGGCGAGGTTGACGTTTGCCAGCAGTTCATCGGCAACATTCAGAATCTGTGGCTGGAAGACGGCCTGCCCATCTCCACCTTCTATGACGAAGCTCCCTATGGTGTCTGCCTGACCATGCCTACCGCATGGTACAACATGAACCTCCCCGTTATCGCTGAGAATACCGCCCTTCGTAAGGCCATTGCCATGGCTGTTGACTACGATACCATCATCGCCAACGCCATGACCAATCAGTCCCCCAGCTTCTCCGATGTTCCCCGCTCCCTGATGAACCCCACCGACGGTGAGCAGGCTCTGTACGATCACGACGCCGTTGCCGATCTGCAGTGGACAGGCAATGACATCGAAGGCGCCAAGGCTCTGCTGGACGAAGCCGGTATCGTGGACAACGACGGCGACGGATGGCGTGAGTGGAACGGTGAGAAGATCTCCCTGAACGCTGTTTGCCCCAACGGCTGGACTGACTGGCAGGCCTCCATGGAAGTGGTTGCCGCTGCCGGTAAGAACATTGGCGTTGAGATCACCACTCTGTATCCCGAGTACTCCATCTATCAGACCGTGTTTGTCGATCCCGACCAGACTGAGTACGCCATCTTCATGTGGTCTCCCGATGCTTCCACTCCCTCCAATCCCTGGGGCCGTGTGAACCAGTTTATGGGCAAGGACTATGTGGGTATTGCCAACAACTGGTCCGGCAACTGGGGCCAGTACGTCAATGACGAGGCTGAGGCTCTCATCAAGAAGATCCCCACCACCACTGACACTGCTGAGCTGAAGGATCTGTACACCAAGCTGACCGAGATCTACCTGACCGAGGTTCCCAGCTTCTCCCTGATGTATCGTCCTTCCGTGTTCCACTGCGTCAACGAGTCTGTCTGGACCAACTTCCCCGCCGGCGATGACGGCCGGAACATTCCCCCTGCTGACTGCACCGATGGCTACGGTATTGCCGCGCTGTACGAGCTCGAGCTGGTCGGCTAATAGTTAATTCGAAGCGGCCATGCTCCTTCATGGAGCATGGCCCTTCCCGTTTTTATGCTAAAGGGGGAAAAGTAGCATGAAAGGCTACCGTAAATATTTTGGAAAAAAAATAATCTGGTTTCTGATTACTTTTGTCGTTGCAGTATTCCTCAATTTCTTTCTGCCCCGGCTGATGCCTGCCGACCCTGTCGCGGCCATCACCGGCAAAATGGCGAACGGTATGTCCGACGCCTCTGCCGTGCAGGAAATTTACGAGCGTTATGCAGAACAGTTCGGTACGAATAAGCCTATGGCGGAGCAGTTTCTGATCTTCTGCAAGAACGCCATCCACGGCGACTTTGGGCTTTCCTTCAGCCAGTATCCCAGATCCGTCAGCAACATTATTTCCAGCGCCATCATGTGGACGATCTGCCTGCAGTTGCCCGCGATCCTGGTTGGCTGGCTGCTTGGCAACCTGCTTGGCGCCCTGGCGGCGTACATCCGCAAGGGCTTTGACAAGGTTCTGCTCCCGACCTTCCTGTTTTTGGGCAACGTCCCGGCTTTCGGTATGGCAGTGATTCTTCTTGTTCTCTTCGCCGTGAAACTGAAATGGGCTCCCATTTCCGGCGGCTATGGTTTTGATATGATTCCCAATTTCAGCTGGAAGTTTATTTCCTCTGTGATTTCTCACTACCAGCTGCCCTTCTGGAGCATTGTCCTGGTTTCCATCGGCGGTCAGGCCGTGGGTATGCGCTCCATGTCTATCTATGAACTTAATGCCGACTATGTCAAGTATGCCCGGTTCCTTGGCATCAAGGATCGCAAGATCGTCGGTTATGTTTTCCGCAACGCCATGCTGCCTCAGGTCACCGGCCTGGCGCTGTCCATCGGCACCATGATCGGCGGCGCTCTGGTCGCTGAGATCATCTTCTCCTATCCCGGTCTCGGCAGCACCATGTACAGCGCCGTGACCGCGGCGGATTATCCCTTGATTTCTGCTACTACTCTGATTATCACCATCATGGTTCTGATAGTGACGTTCCTGCTGGACATCATCTACGGCTTTATCGATCCCAGAGTCAAAGCCGCCCAGTTTGACAGCTAAGGGAGGAATTAAAAATGAAGAATACACTGCGCCAGATTTTTCATTCCCCCAAATTTGTGGCTGGTTTTGGCATTTTTGTGTTTATCCTTCTGGTCATGATGATCTATCCCATGTTCAACCCCGGAAACCCTCTGGAAATGATTGGCGTTGGCACCTTCGCATCTCCCGGTACTTACGTTTCCCTGTATGACGCCGTGGGCACCGACACCGAGACGCTGCGCCTTTCCGACGCGGACGATAACCGAATCGCGAAGGCTCTGTCCGCTGAGGACAGGGTTGCCATGGTGGAGTGGTTCACCGCTATGGGCATCGACGTGTCCGGACTGGACATTAACGACACCGACGCGTTGGTGGATTTGTGGAACGACAATTACGAGGTTACCGCCAAGCCTGCTGGCATGACCATGGCAAAGCGGAACTATTACAAGCGCCTGAATAACGCTCTGCTGGAGCTGCGCTCCGCTGACGTGCGGATTATCGCCGATGAGAATGATGAGGGCGATCTGGAAAAGGTGAATTCCATCAGCAAAACCGACTATGTCAACATCCGTGCCGTTGCCAACGTCAAGACTCTGCCGCTGGGCACCGACAACTTCGGCCGCGACGTCCTTAAAGAGCTGGTGTCCGCCTGCGGCACCTCCATCAGAATCGGCCTGATCGCCGGTGCCGTTGCCACAATCATTGGCCTGACCCTGGGCCTGCTGGCCGGTTACTTAGGCGGCTTTGCGGACGATCTGATTATGTTCATCACCAACATTTTCACCGTTATCCCCAGCTTCATCCTGCTGATTTTGATTTCCTATTCCATCGGTCAGGAACAGCGCGGCGCGGCGGTGGTCGCGTTGGTTATCGGCTTGACAAGCTGGACCTGGACCGCTCGTTCCGTCCGTTCTCAGGTCATCAGCCTGCGCAACCGTGACCACGTCAACCTGAGCAAGCTCTCCGGACACAGTCTGGTTCGCATCGTGCTGACGGATATCCTGCCCTACATTGCTTCCTATGTCGTCATGGCTTTCATTCTTCAGGTTTCCTCCGGCATCCTCAGCGAAGCACAGCTGTCACTGCTGGGTCTTGGCCCCAAGACCACCGAGGTTCCTACGCTGGGTCTGATGATGAACTGGGCCATGCTGTATTCCGCGCATACCAACGGTTCCTGGTGGGCTTACTTCCCTGTGATTCTGACCATCACCCTCATCTCTTTCTCTTTGAATCTGATGAACACGGGTCTCGACCAGGTATTCAATCCCACCCTGAGAGACTAAGGAGGACGACGCAATGGGTAAAGTAATGCTGGAGGTCAGAAACCTCAAAACCAAATATGTGACCCGCTTCCACGAGGATGTTTACGCCGTGGACGGCGTCTCCTTCAAAATCGAGGAAGGCAAGTCCCTGGGCATCGCGGGCGAGTCCGGCTGCGGAAAATCCACGCTGGCGCTTTCTATGATGGGCTACTATTTCCCGCCTCTGCACTATATGAGCGGCGATATCGTCATCGACGGCAGAAATATCTCCGGCATGAAGCCGGATGATGTCCGTAAGAGCATCCTCGGCACGGAAATTGCCTACATTCCCCAAGCTGCCATGAACGCCCTGAACCCAACCCAGAGAATCATCCGCTTTATCGAGGACGTGGTGCGGGCACATGACCCCAAGAAAGACAAGAAGCTGATCCGGGAGTTGGCGGAAGCACGGTTTGCGGAACTGGGTCTGCCGCCCGAGGTGCTGGATAAACACGCGGTGGAGCTGTCCGGCGGTATGAAGCAGCGTACCGTCATCGCTGTGTCTACCATTCTGAACCCCAAGGTTCTGATTGCCGACGAACCTTCCTCCGCGCTGGACGTGACCTCTCAGAAGATGGTTATCAAGATGATGCGGGAGCTGATGGAAAAGGGCTATATCAAGTCCATGCTGTTCATCACCCACGAGCTGCCTCTGCTCTACAATGTGACCGATGACATCATGGTCATGTACGCCGGACAGATTGTGGAAAAGGGCACTGCGGAAGAAATGGTGTTCGATCCCGTGCATCCGTACTCCCACGGCTTGATGAGCTCCATTCTGGTTCCCGAGGAGGGCACGCGCGGACACAAGCTGACTGCGATTCCCGGTACGCCGCCCAACCTGAAAAAACCGCCTCAGGGCTGTCGTTTTGCCGAGCGGTGCAAGTACGCCCGGCCTGAGTGCCGCTACAGCGCCATCCCCGAAAAGGACCTCGGCGACGGACGTATGTACCGCTGCCTGCTGGGTCAGGATGAATTGAAGGAGGTGTACAGCCATGAGTGATTACGTTCCGAAAACGAAGGATTTCACCAACGCACCGCTTTGCCTGTCCGGCCACGGGGTAACCAAGGTATTCGGACTTGGCGAAAAGAAAACCGTGGCTGTTGACCATGTGGACTTTGACTTTCACGAGGGCGAGTTCGTCTCCATCGTCGGTGAGTCCGGCTCCGGTAAGACCACCCTGTCCAAAATGCTGCTGGGTCTGCTGAATCAGACGGAAGGGGAGATCCTGTTCCAGGGCAAGCCCCGGGACGTTTCCTCCCACAGAAAGAAAAAGGAATACTGGAGAGGCATTCAGGCCATTTTCCAGGATCCCTTCTCTTCCTTCAATACCTTCAATAAAATTGACACCGTGCTTCTCGACTGCATTAACATGCGCGGCGGCAAGCATCTCCCCAAGGAGAAGAAGATCGAAATGATGACCGAAGCCTGCTCCTTTGTAAACCTGAAGTTCGCGGAGCTGACCAATAAGTATCCCTTCGAGCTCTCCGGCGGCCAGATGCAGCGTCTGATGATCGCCCGTATTTTCCTGCTCAAGCCCAAGATTTTGCTGGCGGACGAGCCGACCTCCATGGTTGACGCCTGCTCCCGCGCCACCATTCTGGATATGCTGCTACAGCTGCGCGATGAGATCGGCATGACCGTTATCTTCATCACCCACGATATTGGCCTGGCGTATTACATTTCCGATACCGTTTATATCATGGAGCATGGCAGGTTTGTGGAATTCGGCAAGGCGGACGAGGTCATCCTCAATCCCAAAGCCGCGTATACCAAGCGCCTGATCAGCGACGTTCCCAAGATTCATGAGGAATGGGATCTGAGCACGGTAGAACTGAAATAGTATCAGCCATTACCGCAGCATTGCGGAAATCTTAGCCCTCAACGCTGCGGTAAGCTCGTATAAGGAGTATGTATTATGGAAATTAAAGCACTGGTTTCCCAAATGACTCTGGAAGAGAAGGCCGGCCTGTGCTCCGGTCTGGATTTTTGGCATACCAAATCCGTCGAGCGTCTGGGAGTTCCCTCCGTGATGGTCAGCGACGGCCCGCATGGTTTGCGCAAGCAGGATGACAAAGGGGATCACCTGGGCATCAATGACAGCATCAAGGCTGTGTGTATGCCGGCAGCCTCCGCCACGGCAGCGTCCTTCGACCGGGATCTGATCCGGAAAATGGGCGAAGCCATCGGCGACAGCTGCCAGCATGAAAAGCTCAGCGTGGTTCTGGGCCCGGCTGTCAATATCAAGCGTTCCCCTCTGTGCGGAAGAAATTTTGAGTATTTTTCTGAGGATCCCTATCTGGCGGGTGAAATGTCTGCCGCCTATATTAACGGTGTGCAGAGCCGCAATGTGGGCACCTCCATCAAGCACTTTGCCGCCAACAATCAGGAGCACCGCCGTATGAGCTCCAGCTCCAACGCCGATGAGCGGACGCTGCGGGAAATCTATTTCCCCGCCTTTGAAACATCCGTGAAAAAGGCGCAGCCGTGGACGGTGATGTGCTCCTACAACCGGATCAACGGCGTCTATGCCTCGGAGAATCCCTGGCTGCTGACCGATGTGCTTCGGAAGGAATGGGGCTTTGAGGGTTATGTGATGTCCGACTGGGGCGCGGTCTCCAACCGTGTTGCCGGCGTTGCCGCCGGGCTGGATCTGGAAATGCCTTCTTCCGGCGGTATCAATGATGCCCGGATCGTGGAAGCGGTTCGCAGCGGCAAGCTGGACGAAAAGCTGGTGGATCAGGCGGTGGAGCGGATTCTCACCATCAACTTCCGCTACCTGGAAAACGCGAAACCCGAAACTCCCTGGGATATGGAAGCCCAGCACCTTCTGAGTGCAGACATTGCTGCAGACTGTATGGTTCTGCTGAAGAATGAGGGAATTCTGCCCCTGAGTCAGGACGAGGAGGCGGCCTTTATTGGCGAGTTTGCGGTAAAGCCCCGGTTCCAGGGCGGCGGCAGCTCCCATATCAACTGCTTCAAGACCACCTCCGCGCTGGAAGCGGCGGAGGGAAAAAAGGTGACCTATGCTCGGGGCTACAGCGTTGCGGAGGACGCGGCGACCGATGAAATGATTGCCGAAGCGGTTGCCGCAGCGAAGAAAGCCAAGGTTGCCGTTGTGTTCGCGGGCTTGCCGGATGCTTATGAATCCGAGGGCTATGACCGCAGCCATATGCGTATGCCCGACTGCCAGAACAGACTGATTGAGGCTGTCGCGGAAGTGAACCCCAACACCGTGGTGGTACTCCACAACGGCTCTCCTGTAGAGATGCCCTGGATCGGCAAGGTCAAGGCGGTTCTGGAAGGCTATCTGGGCGGTCAGGCGGTTGGCCTGGCGACGGTTCGCGTGCTCTATGGCGAAGTGAATCCCTCCGGTCATCTGCCGGAGACCTTCCCCGTCAAGCTGTCCGATAACCCCTCCTACCTTTTCTACGGGGGCGAGGGCAACGAGGCGGACTACCGCGAGGGCGTGTTCGTGGGCTACCGCTATTATGATAAGAAGGAAATGGATGTTCTGTTCCCCTTCGGTCACGGCCTGAGCTACACCACCTTTGCCTACTCGAATCTGCGCCTGAACGCGTCGGAGATCACCGACCGGGATACCCTTACCGCCACGGTTACCGTGACGAATACCGGCAGCCGCTTCGGCAAAACCGTTGTCCAGCTCTACGTAGGTGAGAAGCACAGCGAGGTGCTCCGCCCGGTGCGGGAGCTGAAGGGCTTTGACAAGGTTGCTCTCCAGCCCGGGGAAAGCAAGGATGTGACCTTCACACTGGACAAGCGCGCCTTCGCCTACTGGAACGCCCAGATTCACGACTGGCACGTCAAGACAGGCGAGTTTACGATTGAAGTGGGGCAGTCCTCCCGGCACATCGACGTGAGTGCTGCCGTGAATGTTACCTCCACTGTGAGGGTCAAAAAGCACTACACCATGGACACCATTTTCATGGATCTGATGGCAGACCCCAGCGCAGCTGCCGTGATGGCGCCCATGCTGGAGGTCATTAAAAAGACGTTTTCCCCGGACAACGCCGAGAACACAGATGCGGCAAAGGAAGCCATTTCCGACGAGATGAACATGGCGATGATGCAGTATATGCCCCTTCGCGGCGCCCTGAGCTTCGGCGGCGGAATGGTGTCCCAGGAGATGCTGGATCGTCTTCTGGATCAGCTGAACAGTCTTTAATTTCATTTGGGAGGGCCTGTGTAAGGCCCTCCGGCAATCATCATCTTCCATCTGGAGGACTTTCGCCATGCAATATGGTTTTTTTGACGATAAAAGAAAAGAGTATGTAATTGAAACCCCGGCAACTCCCATGCCCTGGATCAACTATCTGGGCAGCCAGGAGTTTTTCTCCCTCATCAGCAATACCGCTGGCGGCTACTGCTTCTACCGTGACGCGAAGCTTCAGCGCATCCTGCGCTACCGCTACAATAATGTCCCGGCAGATGTGGGCGGACGGTTTTTCTACATCAAAGAGGAAGATAAAGCGCCCTGGAGCCCCACCTTCCATCCCGTGGATCGGTCGCTGGACAGTTACCGCTGCCGTCATGGTATGGGCTACACCGTTTTTGAGACGGAGAAGGACGGCCTTTACGCGGAGCTGACTTTTCTCGTACCCATCGGGGAAAATTGCGAGGTGCAGCGCGTCCGCCTGACCAACCGCTCAGCGGAAACCAAGCGTTTCCGCTTCACCGCTGCCGTAGAGTGGTGCCTGTGGAACACGGTGGATGACGCCACCAATTTCCAGCGGAACCTGAACATCGGCGAGCTGGAAGTGGAAGGCAGCGCAATTTATCACAAAACCGAATACCGGGAGCGGCGGAATCACTATGCCTATTACGGCGTGAATGCCCCCATTGCGGGCTACGACACCGACCGGGATCATTTTTTGGGAACCTTTGGGACTTTTGCAAGACCTCAGGCTATTCTGAGTGGAAAGACCGGCGATTTTGTCGCCCACGGCGGCGCGCCTATGGCGGGACTGGCGCTGGATGTAACCCTTGCACCCGGCGAAGAAAGGGGATTTGTGTTTGTCCTCGGCTATGGCAAAAATCCCAGAGACCGGAAATTCCTGACTCCCGGCGTCATCCGCAAGGATACCGCCTACCGGGTGCTGAAAAAGTTCTCCACGGATACATCCGTTGAGAATGCCCTGACGGAACTGGCGGAATATTGGGACAAGCTGCTGGGCGTCTACACCCTGGAAAGCGGCGACGAGAAGCTCAACCGTATGGTGAACATCTGGCACCAGTACCAGTGCATGGTCACCTTTAATATGAGCCGCAGTGCCAGCTACTTTGAGTCCGGTACCGGACGGGGCATGGGGTTCCGGGACAGCTGCCAGGATTTGCTGGGTTTTGTCCACATGGCGCCGGAGCGTGCCCGGGAACGCATCATCGACATTGCCTCCATCCAGTGGGCGGACGGCTCCACCTATCATCAGTACCAGCCTCTGACAAAACGGGGCAACAACGATGTGGGCAGCGGCTTCAATGATGACCCGCTGTGGCTGGTTGCCTGTACTTGCGCTTATATCAGCGAGACGGGGGACTTTTCCATTCTGGAGCATCCCACGCCCTTTGACAATGTCCCCGGCAGCGAAGCGCCCTTGATGGAGCATCTGCGCAGGAGCGTCCGCTACACCATGAACCATAAAGGACCCCACGCCCTTCCCCTGATTGGCAGAGCCGACTGGAACGACTGCCTGAACCTGAACTGCTTCTCGGAAGAACCCGGCGAGAGCTTCCAGACCACCGGGCCTTCGGAAGGCCCTGTGGCGGAATCTGTGTTCATCGGCGGCATGTTCGTCCTCTACGGAAAACAGTATGCCTCGCTGTGCCGGTATGCCGGTCTGGACAACGAGGCGGCGGAGGTGGAAGCAGCGGCGGCGGAAATGGAGGCCGCTGTCAAGACCGCCGGTTGGGACGGAGACTGGTTTGTTCGTGCCTATGATGCTTACGGCAATGCCGTGGGAAGCCATACCTGCGACGAGGGCCAGATTTTCATCGAGCCCCAGGGTATGTGCGTCATGGCCGGCATCGGAACTGACGACGGCAAAGCGGTTCGGGCACTGGACTCCGTGCGGCAGCGGCTGCTGGGCAAATACGGCGTGGAGCTGCTGGCACCCTGCTATACCGTTTATCACAAAGAGCTGGGAGAAATTACCAGCTATCCTCCCGGATACAAGGAAAACGGCTCCGTTTTCTGCCACAACAACCCTTGGATCAGCATCGCGGAAACCGTTGTGGGCAGAGGAGAGAATGCCTTTGATATCTACCGCAGAACCTGCCCTGTTTATCAGGAGGAACACAGCGACATTCGCCGGGTGGAACCCTATGTCTATGCCCAGACGGTGGCGGCCCGCGCTTCTTACGATGAGGGCGCGGCAAGAAACAGCTGGCTCACTGGCACAGCTGCCTGGACGTTCGTGAATATCAGCCAGTATATTCTGGGTGTGAAACCCACCCCTGCCGGATTGCGAATCGACCCATGCCTGCCCGGAGCGCTGGAGGAGTACTCTGTCCGGCGCCGTTACCGGGGTGCAGCCTACCACATCCACGTGGTTCAGACGGGGACTTACAGCCTGCGCGTGGACGGTGAAAATGTGGCGGGCAATCTGATTCCCATGAAGGACGGGAAGAAAAAGTATCATGTTGAGGTGACAGTATGAGCAAGTTTCCAAAGAATTTTTTATGGGGTGTTGCCTGCGCATCTTATCAGTGCGAAGGTGCCTGGAATGAGGATGGGAAAGGCCCCAATATCTGGGACGATTTCTGCCATGACCCCGCTGCCAACAACATCAAAAACCGGGACACCGGCGACGTAGCCTGCGACAGCTACCATCGCTACCGGGAGGATGTGGCGCTGATGAAGCAGCTTAATATCAAGGCATACCGCTTCTCCATCAGCTGGGCGAGAGTCATACCTGACGGTGACGGCGAGGTCAACGAACAGGGACTCCGGTTTTACGACAATCTGGTAGATGAATTGATTGCGAGCGGGATTGAGCCGCTGATTACCCTCTACCACTGGGATCTGCCCAGCGCCCTGCAGGATAAGGGCGGCTGGCTGAACCGGGAGATTGCGGACGTTTTTGCACGTTACGCCCGTATCATCGCCCAGCGCTTCAAGGGACGCGTCCGAAACTTTATGACTATCAACGAGCCTCAGTGCATTGCTCAGCTTGGCTATGGAACAGGCAATCACGCCCCCGGCTGGAAGCTGCCGGAGGAGAAGGTGGCTCTGGTTTACCACAACCTTTGCCTTGCCCACAGCGCTGCCCAGCGAGCCATCAAGGAGGTATGCGGCAAGGAAACCCTTGTGGGCGTGGTGCCATGCGGGAGCCTTGCATATCCCGAGAAGGATACCCCGGAGGGAAGGGAAGCGGCCTACCGCGCCAGCTTTGACCTGAAGGTGGGCTGGAGTTTCAACGTTTTCCTTGACAGCCTGATTCTTCACCACTATGACGACAGTGCGTCGGATGCCTTTAAGCGCTTCGCCGCCACCATTGATCCCGGGGACTGGGATATGATGGAAACGCCGGACTATCTTGGCCTGAATATCTATCAGGGCTTCATGGTCAACGAACAGGGCGAGGAAGTCAAGCGCAATCCCGGCTTCCCCCTGACCGCTTGCAAGTGGGGCGTCACGCCGGAAGTGCTGCACTATGGCCCTATGCACATCTACCGCCGCTACGGTCTGCCCATTTACATCACCGAGAACGGCCTGAGTTGCAACGACAAGGTCTATCTGGACGGGAAGGTGCACGACCTTGACCGGATTGATTTCCTGCACCGTTATCTTTTGGAGTTGGGCAAGGCCATCGAGGAAGGAACGCCCATCCGCGGATATCTGCAGTGGAGTTTTCTGGATAACTTTGAATGGGGCTCCGGCTATGACGAGCGCTTCGGCATTGTCTACGTAGATTACCGTACCTGCGAGCGAATTCCCAAGGAATCTGCTGCCTGGTACGCCGATGTCATCGCGACCAACGGTGAGAACTTATAAAGAAGCTGCTTTCTATGAAACGTTCTGAAATCAATAATCCTCTTTTCAGATACGCCCTAGCTGCTTCTTCAATGCGGTTATGTCACATTTCATACTATTTCTCGATAAAATGGTTAACACCATTTTATCCTGCGAATCCTTCGCAGGCCGCCGGTGGCGGCGAGAAATGTATGGACTTACGTTTTTTGCGGCTGCGCCGCTGGCTGCTGAAACAGCAGCCGAATAAAACGGTTTTTAACCGTTTTATTGAAAACTAGTATCAAAGGACAGATTGAAAAAGTCAAGTCAAAGCACGTTTGTTTTAAGGCAACACCGCACAATTTGACAAGAAGACTCAGCCAGGATTTTTGTCCCAATTCAAAGTTTGAAAAATGGAGGAATACTGTATGTATTTCCCATTTTTCGAACTGAAGAAGTGGGGCAAAAAGACGGCTGAGGCTCGCAGGCACAATTGTGCGGCGTTGCCTTAAACGCATTTTCATCAGCGGGATGTATACCGACGGAACCATGTTTGATGGAAAAGAGGATCACGTCTGGATGGACAAATCCGGCTTTGAAGAGTACGCCGTTGGTGACGGTGTTTCGTTCGGCACCGAGGTCTACCGCTATGTAAAACCGGAAATGGAAAATTGATTGACTACGGACTGCGTAACCCGACAGGCATTCAAAAAATCGAAGCCTATGAGCTACCCAGCGATGACGCGCTGATTATGCAGGAAGTTAAACAGCTTATCTGCGAGACTTGCTTTCTAAGCGAGCAGTGCAATCGCAATTAGACTGTCCTGCTGCCTGTGGCTTCGTGAACCTCAATCCTGTCAATAGCAGCCAGGTCACAAATGGTCAAGAGCAAGACGAGCGGCGTACCGCCGCCCTTGATCCTTTGCGCCCTGCCTGCCGGAAAGTAATCAAGGGGCGGTTAAGCCGCCCCCTGTAATAGATTTCTACCAGAGCCATAATCAATTTTGCGCATAACTCTTGACACTACCAAATTTTGACCCCGATGATGAAATGCTGATACTGAACTCCAATTAAAATCTTTAGAAAAGATTTTAATTGCCCGAAGGGCAAGGAGTTCATATGAGACTTGTTTTGTGATTTCTTTCCCTATAAATCACAAAACTGGCAGCGCCATTAGGCGATGCCTTCCTGATTAAAATCAAAGATTTTAATCAGGAAATAGTATGAAATGGCTTCACAGCATCATTGGCAATGCTAAGGCTTTCATTAACGGAACCTATCACGGGGTCAACACCAAGCACCTGCATATGTATTTAAGCGAGTTTTGCTATAGATTCAATCGAAGATCCTTCCACGGAGAGGTCTTCGATAGGCTTGTTATTTCTATTGCTCGTTAACTACATCTTATGGTTTGCTTATTAAAGCCGATAGTCACAATTTCGCTTTGACCGTGTGTTTGAGCAGAATACAAGGCTATTTATTCAGTGGTTCCATAGAGACGAACTGAATGAATTGTCTGCGGCGGATCAGCAGATCTTTTTCGCTCACAGCCCTTGCCGATTTCATCAGAGCTTCCTTAGCTCCCCGCATGATCGCAGTACACGATTTCAAGGCCAATGTATATCGCACAAAAACATCGTCTTTTTATCAGCCGCCGAGATATGCCGCCTTTACGCTTTCATTTTCCGCCAAGTCGGTGCTGTTGCCAGAAAGCTTAACGACACCATTCTCCAGAACGTAGCATCGCAGCGATGCTTCCAATGCCATATATGCGTTCTGCTCTACAAGAAGGATGGAAATACCTTTTTTCTCATTGATTTCTCTGATTTTGTCAAAAACTTCATCAACAATCACCGGCGCAAGGCCCAGCGACGGCTCATCAAGCAAAATAATCTTCGGATCACACATCAGGCCTCTGCACAATGCCAGCATTTGCTGTTGACCACCAGATAATGATCCCGCTAGTTGAGACCTTTTTTTCTTCAAAATGGGGAACAGCTCAAACATTTCATCGTAATGTTCCTGAAGTTTTGCTCTGGAATATGGCTTGCTGAATGCTCCCATTTCCAAATTCTCAAGAACGGAGAGTTTTGCAAACACCTGGCGTCCCTCCGGAACATATACAACACCACGCTTTACGATTTCATGCGTTTTCATTGCCGTCAAATCGGTATCGCCATCATAGATTTTTCCAGACTGTACCTTCACATCTCCAACAATGCTTCGCATCAATGAAGACTTTCCAGCACCATTAGACCCAATAATCGAAACAATCTCGCCGTCATTTACCTCAATGCTGACGCCAAGGAGCGCTTTCACCTGCCCATACGACACGGAGATATTGTCAATTTTTAACATATGCAAGCCTCCTTTATTCTTTTTTGAATCTGGCGCCAAGATATGCACTGATTACATCATCGTTATTTTTGATCTCTTCAGGCGTCCCTTCAGCAATCTTTCGTCCAAAGTTGATAACTGTAATCCGGTCCGAAAGCCTCATCACCACGTCCATGTTGTGCTCAATAATAAGCAGGTCAACACCCATATCAAAAATATTCCGCAAATTAAGGATCAAGGATTGACGCTCCGATGGATTCAGCCCCGCCGCTGGTTCATCCAGAAGAATCATTTTTGGATTTCCCGCCATAGCTCTTGCCAGTTCGACTAGTTTTTTATGACCATACGGAAGGCTTCCAACTAGTTCGTCTTTACATGCATACAAATTGAATTGGTTTAGACATTCCGCAACAGCCTCCCGTGCTGTTCGTTCCAAATTCATTTGACGCTTTGGCGTAACCAAAAATTTTAGAAAGCCATCATTTTCATAGAGATAATTGCAGCCCAGAAGAAGATTTTCTTCCACGGTCATGGTGTCAAACAGTTTGATATTCTGAAATGTCCGGCCCATGCCCATACGAGTAAATTCATGCGTGTGTTTTCCGGTAAGATCCACTCCATCAAAATAAATTTTACCGGACGGAACCGGCAATGTTCCGTTTATCATACTGATAGTTGTCGTTTTTCCTGCTCCATTCGGTCCAATCAGAGAATGAATTGTCCGTTTCTTGACCTCAAACGATACATTATCTACAGCTACTACGCCGCCAAAGCACATAGAAATGTTTTCAACGCGTAAGATGCTATCATTCATGTTTATGTCCTCCCAATAAAGATATCCCTAAGGCGTTTCCAACTTTCTTTACGGCTGAGCTTCTTTGATCCAAATACGTTGACAAGGCCTCCCGGGAGGAAAATAATTACAAGCATCATGATGATTGTGTAAACAAGCTCGTAATATTGGCCCAAAAACCTAAGCATCTCTGGAAAGATAACAATCAATACTGTCCCCACAAAGCAACCCGCAACAGAGCCCATGCCACCGAGTACCAGCATGCTCAGCACCTTGATTGACATTGTCTGCGTAAAGGTCAGTGAATTGATATAATTATTCATATGTGCATACATACTCCCTGCAATTCCGCAGTATACCGTGCATAAGCAAAATGCAATCACTTTCACATAGGTAACGTTAATTCCGCAAGCAGGAACCGTATCAATATTATCGCGTACAGCCAACAGGCTGCGCCCCCACTGAGAGTGGATGATCCTGTCCGCAAGAAGTGCAAGAATAATACATAGGACAACATAAACCAGCAGTTTATCTTTAGACGATGCAAACATATAGCCGAATAGTCTGTAGGTTGGGATATTTTTAATGCCTGTCGCTCCGCCAGTAAGCCCTGTGAGATTCGTAGCAAAGATTCTGACAATTTCAGAAAAGGCAATGGTTGTAAAAGACAGATAGACGCCCGACAAGCGCAAACTTGGATAACCAAGTCCAACCCCAATGAGCGCGCTAATCAAAATCACCGGTATCAACGCCCAAAAGGGATTCCACCCATATGAAGACAAAATACCAGTTGTATAAGCGCCTATGGCAAGAACGCCTGCTGCACCCATCATAGGCTGTCCCGTCATGCCTGTAATAAAATTTATTCCCATGACTGCAACAAAAAAACAGCAGATTTGTTGGAGAACCGTATAGATATACTCACCTTTATAAAGAGCTGAGATCAATAGATATAGGGCAATGCTCCCTATTGCAGCCCCATAACGTTTTGCTGATTGCATTTTATTCATCTTCACGCCTCACTTCCAAAACTGCCGGTTTTCCTGTCATCTTAACCCTGGCTGTTCCTAAAATGCCGTTCGGCTTGATTAAAATAACCAGGAACAGGATTACATAGCTGATCACATCTTTATACACAGATGGGATATACATTGTGGCGCAGTTCTCGATCACACCTACAATCAAACCGCCAATAATTGCGCCCGGAACTGAGCCAAATCCTCCGAGTACACCTGCGGTAAATCCCTTAGATGATACCGTAGAGCCCATGGTGATCGTCACGCTAAGCAGCGGAGCCAGGAGCATGCCTACCACAGCACAGATGATTACGCTCAACACAATCGTAATTACCATATTCTTTTTAACATTGATTCCTACCATGGCTGCCATGCCTTTGTTTTCGGACACACATTTCATAGCCCGGCCAGTTTTTGTCTTGTTCATGAAATAAAGCAGCAATACTACAACTACGGCGCATATGGCAATAATGTAAAAATAGACCACAGGGAAAGCAATCATTCCGATTCGGATAATGCCGCTTAGATATCCATTGAGGTAAAACGGATACTGTCCCCAGAGAAGTGTGACACTGTCCGTAATCATCATAGAAAACATCAGCGTGGCAATAATCGCATATAGCTTACCAACATCCTTTAGCGGGATAAATACTGAGAGTGCTAACGCAACACCAATAATTCCGGATAAAATGATAGTTCCAATCCAGCCTGCGGCAAAGGACATCCCCAGTGACGTGACCATAGTACCGGCAAAAATATACGCACCAAACATAACAAGCTGGCCATGCGCAAAATTAAGCAGTGCGCATGAATTATAGATCAGTGTATATTCAATGGCAATTAGGGCATAAATAAGGCCCATGGCGACGCCGCCGATCAATAATTGTAAAAACAATGTTATCCCTCCCACCTTATTATTGCAACAGCACCACGACCAAATCGTTTAGGCTGACGCCCTGCCGCGCAAAAATGCCGTTATTTGTTTTCCATAGCGGTGCAGATGTATTATGTGTAAGAACGCATTTTTCTAGTTCAAACCCTTTTTCCTTCAGCTCTCGCTTCGTATTGCCGTCCACAATTGCGCCAGCTAAGCAGCGCGGGGCATCCTCTGCGATAAAACCGCCGGGGCCATCCGTTCCATCCGTATCTACGCCTGCGTATACAATTCCAGGCTTGTCTGCAATCCATTTGGCGCAGGATAGCGCTGCTTCCTGGTTTCTACCTCCGACATTTTCTGATTCTCCCACTGTGACAATCATCTCGCCTGTAAATATCAGTGCGGCTGGGAGCTTCATCGCCTGCCCTCTCCGGGATATGCATTCAGCCATAAGTCCGATGAACGCGCCGACATGAGAGGCCTCAATATTAAAACCGTCCGACATAAAATACGGTGTATAGCCCAATTCTTTAGCCCGGTGCATCGCAGCATGGAAAAAGCCGTCCGCTTCTGGCATAACACCGAAAATTCTACTCTTGAAATTCCGGTATTCTTCATACTTCAAAGATGCATTTTCAGGGCTTTGGCTTCGCAGAAGGCGCATAACGGATGCCGGAATCCGCTCTTCGACATTAAATTCTTTGATCGTTTGAAGTGCACCCTCATAGGTGGTTCCATCCGGCACGTTATGCAGCCAGTAGTTTTCCTTTACAAGGTATTGGAAGTCGGTCTTTCCAATATCAAACGCACGATTGAGATCCGCACCGCATAGATTAATCAGAGTTGCCCTGCTGAACAGGCGCAAAAGCTTACCGCCCTTTAATTTATCAATATGATTTCTAAGTGCATTTAGCTTTCTTGTTGTCACGCCAAGTTCAATCTGCATCAGCCGGGTAACCTCAATGGTATCTTCCAACGTAATACCGTCCGCAGGGCATGTAAGCAGAGAACTGCCACCATTCATAATAACTGTGAATACCAGATCATTCTCTGTAATTCTGCTGGAAAGGTTGAGAATCCGCTGGCAGCCTTCAACACACCCATGGTCTGGAGTCGGGTGGCTTCCCATGGTCACGTGCACCTTTTTTACAAGCATTGGGTCCCCATGCTTACAAATGATTTCTCCGCCAGTTAGATAGTCTCCCAACACATCTTCAATCGCTTTAACAACAAGTTGGACACCCTTACCTGCCCCGACCACATAAATATGCTGAAAAGAGGTTACGTCATAATCTGTCGCGCCCGTATCAGGGTCACCGTCTGCCTCAAACTGCTTCCCTCCAACAGTAAGCTTTCCACTTTCCAGTTGTAAAAGCTTCCGTGTGTTCTCATATGGGTCGCAGGCAGTCATTCCACTTTCGATAATATCCAATGCATCGCTTCGGAGTGCTTTATTGCTGTGCGACAAAAGAGTATCTTTGTTTAATATTCGCATATGCCTCTCCATGCTCTATTTGTATAGGCCCGCCGCAAAAATATTTTTGCGGCGGGTCCATAGCGTTTCACTCAAAATTGCCAGCACTCAACCGGCAACGTCCATCACCTTATCCAGTTGCTGCGTGTCTGGATTCCACTTTGTAATGCAAATCTCATGCACCAGAGAATTGGTATCGTCACAGTCGACAGCGCCAAATATCGTCTGATAACCGTGGATATTCTGCAGAGCATCTTTGACCTGCTCCGGATCTGTTGGATCTTCACACTGTCTAAGGGCCTCAACCAAACCTTCCGTCAGCTTTTCGTAGCTTCTGAGCGTATTGTCCGGGTACATTCCATAATTCGCAAAGGTTCTCTCGCCGAACTCAACCATTGTTGCATTGGTCGTGTCATAGAAAGACTCCTGTACGCAGTAGACATCCTCCAACCATGCCAGATCCATTGCCTCCTGAACAGAGCCAGAGCCAATACAAGGCGACCCATAGAATTCCATGGTATCATGCAGACCAAGTTCATAAGCCTGACGGAGAAGAATTGGCATCGGTGTTTCAGTGGTCCAAAGAATCAGGACATCAACGCCTTCCGCCTGCATCTTAAGAAGTGTAGACGAGAAGTCAGTGTCTGCCTCATTATGCGTTTCGGCTACAAACTTAATTTGCGGATTAGATTCCATAACTTCCTTAACGCACTCATAGGCACCCTGGCCAAAGTCTGTTGCACAATAGCACATACCAACCGTTTTTGCGTCTGTATTTTCTACAACATAATTGGCAATTGCTTTTGCCTGAATTGCATCACTGGGACGTCCCAGGAAGAGGTAGTTGTTGTCGGTTGTAGGAAGCTTATAGTTTGTGCCGCCGCCAATGCAGGGAATGCCGCCTTGTTCAATGATCTGCTGCGCGGCAAAAATGAAGCCTGAGCCGTGAGGACCAATGATTGCCGACAGATATTCCTTTTCCAGAAGGTTCATGGCATTGAGGCAGGCATCCGAATCGTTGCCTGCATCCTGAATGTGAAGCTTTATCTGTTTACCGTTTACACCTCCCTTTTCATTGACCATATCAACGTACTCTTGCACGCCGGCCAGCATGATCAGGCCGTTCGGTGCACCGGAACCGGTAATCGTAAGGCAAACGCCAACATCAATGCTATCACTGTCTCCTGTCGAGGTGCTGGAGTCCTTTTCGCCGTTATTGTCAGGTGCTGCTGTTTTCTCTGTTGCAGACACCCCGTTTGTTGTGCCCCCCTGTGCGCAAGCAGCAAGGCTGAATACCATCACCATCGCTAACAACATTGCTAATAACTTTTTCATTGTTTCCTCCTGTTTTTTATTTTATTTTCACTGGATTCCAGTGGTTTACTACGCGCAATTATTCCTGAAATTTTCTTCCCTTCAGGCCACGTTTTCCCCAGAATTTTGCTTTTGAGCCAAGTTCATCTTCAATTTCGAGGAACCGATTTGCTCCGTTGTTCAAGATTGCCATTTCTCGTACGCACTCCGTGCCAAGGCCAACACAGTAATCTGCAATGTCCTCATCTTCTCCACGGCTCTCGCAGGGCATAACGCCCATTCCGCATTCGTGTGCGAAACGTGCTGCCTCAAACGCTTGGGAAATAGATCCAACCTGATTGACCTTAAGCAACATCACATTTGTTGCTCCCGTTTCCACGCCTTTAGAAACCCGCTCACGCATAGTCGTATACAAGTCATCGCCCACAATTTGAATACCAGATTTTTCCCTGAGAATGGCATGGCTTTCGTAATCATCCTCGTAGAACGCATCTTCGATGCTGACAAACGGGTAAGTATCAATCAGTTTCAGGTAATATGCAAGAAGCTGATCCCGATCCCGCTCCTCTTTGGAGAACAGTCCCCGATAACGTTTGTGATTCCTGTCATAGTAGCAATCGGCAGCCACATCGATTTGAATACCGGCTTTACCATCGTTTCCGGTCTTATGAATTACGTCAGCCATAAGTTCAAACAGCTCTTCGTCAGAATGTTTGAAGATTCCGGCAGGGATCCGGTAGAAGAACCAGTCTCCTTCCGTCACGCCCCGTTTTTCAAGCTCTTTCGCAAACAGATGGTACATGTCCCACGCTGCGCTTGACGCCTCAGAAAATGAATCATAGCCAAAGCACTGAAAGGCTCCGGTCGGCTTATTACCATGTGTATGTACAGCACCGCCCCAGCGCTCCCCCCCTGAAAAAGCTGGTGCACCGGGAACCGGAAGCATGCAGGCATTCTCTCCACCTATATAACGATAAAGCGGCATCTGCGTGGCAGCTGCTCCTGCCTTTAACACCGCAGCCGAAACCGCAGCAATTGCGTTGCCGCCTACCGAGGCACTGCCATTACCTTGAATAGAGAGCATAGCTTGATCAATCTCAAATTGATTTCGAACATCCATACCCAAAATCGTATCCGCGATAATCGTATTTACATTCCGCACCGCACTCATGCAACCAAGTCCGCCCCATCGGTTTCCTCCGTCATACTGAAAATGTACTTCGTGTGTTCCGACGGAAACGCCGGCATAGCAAAGTGCTTTGCCAACGGCGCCATCCATTGTTTCCACGCGCGCAGAAACGGCCATATTGTGCCGCCTGGACTGAACCTGCACAGCATGAACGCTTTTGATCCGATAATCAGGCATAAAACCCATCCTCCTAGTTTTTCTTTTCACTCAATTCACAAATGAGCTTTTTATGTACGGTTTAAAATGGTGATTACAACTCAACGCCGCTGTCATCTTGAACATCAATCAGGACTTTCATAGAAGTTTCCCGGTTGGCATCAATAAACTCATACGCTTGCTGGTATTCACTGAACGGGAACACCTTACTCTGAAGTGGCTCAAGCGCAACAAGCTGATTTGTCACCAATTCCATTGCTTTGACGTAGTCTTCGTGGCGATACATCATTGTCGTATTCAGATCAAGCTCGTGATCATTTAGGACAGCCAGATCTGCCTGCGCCATACCTGCAAAAACCGCAACCAGAATAATGGAGCTGCCCTTGCGTGCATAAGCAATCGCTTGACCGATGGTAGTATTGTTTCCAGCGCAGTCGTAAATCACATCTGCTTTGCCCGGCCCGAAGCATCGAACAAGGGCCTCACCAAAGTTTTCTTTTTTCGTGTTAACAGCAAAATCAACACCCACGCTCTTTGCAAGTGCCAAACGATAATCAGAAACATCGGTGATCATAACAGACGCAGCCCCCAATCCCTTTGCAGTCTGCGCAACCAGATTACCTATCGGCCCTGCGCCCAAAACAGCGATCTTCAAGCCGCTTACATTGCCCGCTCTGCGAACAGCATGAACCGCGACAGCCAGCGGTTCCAGCATAGCTCCAGCTTTATAGTCCATACCCTCGGGCAATGGCGTTGCTTTTGCTGCATCGACGACAAAATACGTCGATGCGGTGCCAGTGGTCTGAAACCCCATAACCTTTAATTCTTCACAAAGATTGTATTTGCCATGGCGGCAAGGGTAGCACTTGCCGCACACGACCTGCGGTTCGATGGTTACACGCTGACCGATCGTTAAATTGGTTACATTTTCTCCAACCTCAACAATTTCTCCTGAAACCTCATGTCCTTGTGTAACAGGATAAGAAGTAAAAGGATGTGTGCCATGGAATACGTGAATATCGCTGCCGCAGATACCAATCATCTGGATCCGAACTTTTACCTGCCCAGGTAATACAGCCGGCACAGGTACCTTTCGAAAACCGACCTGGTGTGGAGCACGCATAATCTGTTGAACCATTTCCTTTTCCATAAAGAACTATCTCCTTTTCTCAGTGGGTCTGCGCTTAGACTGAATAATCACTTCGTCAATTCAAAATTTTGCAGCCGCTTTCGTGTCAAATGCAGAGCAATCTTACCCGAATTTGTCAGTTCTACCGTGCAGCCATGCGCATCTGGTTTAATAAAAGAGCACTATAGACGCCGTTCCTTTTTATCGGATTGACGGCAATGTAGTCACCCGCCTGCAAAGCAGCCGCAGAGCCTGCAATGCCACACAGACGTGCATTGTTTAACAGCACTGCGGGTGCCAATAAACGGTGTCTCATCCCAATATATTCGAATTATCTTTTGGAAATTCATTTTTCATAAGATCTAATTGCAATATACCATTTGTCATTAAAAATGTCAATATGATTTTCCTACATGATTTGCAGAAGAAACTTGTATACCTTGCACAAACGTGCGTGGATATGTTCCTGCGCAGCACTCCGCACCTGTAGCTGACAAGGTATTTGCCGCAACATAGGAGCAGAATACGCCCGCCATTTTACTCTGTTCTTAGGGTCTATCTGAAAACCGGGAATATGACCAACAGCGAGGGATTTTTCGCCTGCTGAAGCCATTTTTCCGCAGGAATACTTTGTGTATTACAAGGAAAAATGGTGCACAGCAGGCGGAAAAGACCCGCTGTTTGGGCATGTTGACGGTTTTCAGATAGACCCTAAAAAACTGTTTTTTTTAAAAAAGCATTTACTTTTTTATAGTTTTGCTATATTATAATAAATATATGTTAATTTAAGCTCAGAAACGCAAAAACTAGGGAACCTCTGAATTAAAAACCCACATTCTGTTCCTAATCGAAATATTGGCCGCTTTTTCGCTTGGTTAAGGCAATTTTAGCGCAAAATAGCCAATATATCTCTACTTTTCTGCTCCATTTTCCAAAAAAGGGCAGACTGCCCCCATATCAGGTTGTGGAGAGTTTTTGCCCGGCGATCGCAAGAGCGTATAAATTGACCCTGCTGCAATTGTATTACCACGAATTAGAACATGTAAAAACCGAGAGAAGGCTATAATTGGCTTTGCACATTTCGGAAAGAAGACTATGAATGAGAATTGATACATTTTACAAGACGGAATCAGAGATCAGTTATACGAATCGAATCTTTCAGGAAATCTATTTCCAAAAGAGTATATCGAAGCAGGAAATTTCTAAATTGCTTCAGCTTAGTCTGCCAACCGTTGGGCAGTCCTTGAAGGAACTATACACGTTGGGGATTATCCAGAAAAACGGTTATTTTGAATCTACCGGCGGCAGAAAGGCAGAAGTGATTTCTGTCGCATCTAAAGCAAAGGTTGCAATAGGCGTTTCTTTATTACGCGAATTCATCACGATAACCGCCTTGGATTTGTATGGGCAGCCGATCAAGGAAAAAATATGTTACATTTCCTTTGAGCGCAGCGATGCCTATTATCGTGCATTCGGCAAAGCAGTTAACCAATTTATAGATGAGCTGAAGTATCCGGACAACGCCATCCTCGGCATCGGTCTGGCGGTTCAGGGCTTGGTGTCACAAGACGGGCAAACCATTATTAGCGGTGACCTTCTTGGCTATACGGGTACAGACCGATCCGTTTTTCAAAACAACATCCGTTTGCCATGCAGACTATTTCATGATACAGAAGTTGCAGCATATGCGGAATTATGGGAGTTTCCGGATATTCAGAACGCGGTGTATATTGCATTGAATCAAAACCTGGGTGGAGCTCTGATTGTCGGCAGGCAGGTATTTCACGGAGACGGTGTAAACAGCTGTATCCTTGAGCATATGCGGTTGATTCCTGGCGGGAGGAAGTGCTACTGTGGTCAATACGGGTGTCTGGATGGCTATTGCTCCATCAATAGTCTGGAATCCGATGCCGGGATGGATGTTAACACATTCTTTGAAAAACTAAAGCATTCAGATTCGCGCTGTCAGGAAGTGTTCGACAGATTTCTGAATTATCTGGCATTGGCAATAAACAACATTCGCATGGTTATTGATTGCGAGTTTATCCTTGCCGGTTTTCTGCAGCCCTATCTGACGCAGGAGCACTTACAAATGCTCGCTAAGAAAGTGTCGTCGGTTGCCTCTTTTAAAAACATGACGTTTTCTTTCCGAAGAGGCGTACATGGCCCCAATGCAGCAGCCCGCGGTGCAGCGTTGGTTTTGATCAGTAACTATATTTACGGATTGTGACCGTTTTACACACTGTGAGATCCCGCTGCATCGGCAATTTGTGATGCGGTAATATTGTACAAGCACCGCATTCTACCTTTTCCCTAAGAAAGAGCGGACAGTTTCGGCTGTCCGCTCTTTGCAATTGTGCGCCCGGCTGAATACGCCGGGCCGGAACCGACAGTTTGACCGCGCAAGTCCGACACCCATTCCTCTCAAATCCTACACTCTTTCCGCCTCTCCGACACCTTCTGTATAATGGGGTTGCATCGCAAGATGCAAATCTATTACAGGAGGTCTGCACATGACCAATTACAAAGAGATCCTGCGGCTGCATTGCAGAATTCGCCCGAACGCTGTAAGGATTTCGCTTCGAGCGGTGTGAGCGTTTCAGTTTAGACGGTGCGGACATTTCGGACGAACGGTGTGGCTTGAGCATGGATATGATACATTTTTCCTGTAGCAGCTGCTACGAGAAAGGAGTATCATTTTCAATGCAAAACAGTACAACAATCCTGGGCATCATCGAGATGCGCATAAAGGGCATCACCTATCCTTTGGTTTGCAGCCCTCAACCTTGTTGTTGAGAGCCACAGCCTGACCGTTTCTGCCGTTGGGGTTCTTCGGGTCAATGAAATCGCCCTGATTGCCCTTTCCGGCGTAGGTGTCCGAGATGTTCAGCCGGAGCGTTCCATCCGGACGCAAAACGCGCCTGACTTCGGTAAACACTTCCGTCAGGCGCGAGATGTATTCCTTCGGCGTTGTCTCTCTGCCGATCTGAGCATCCATGCCGTAATCGCGGAGCGCGTAGTACGGCGGGGATATCACACAGCAATGAACGCTGTCATCGGGCAGAGTTTTCAGAATGTTGAGGCAATCGCCGGTATGAATGATGCCAAGTTGTATGGTGGTGTACCTTCTTGCTCGTTTCATTGAAATGTTGACGGGTTTATTTGTAAACTTTTCAGCGAAACTGTTGATTTTTCTCTCGCGTTGGAGTATAATTTCCATTGAAAAGTAGTATGATAATACCAGCAAGTTTTCAATGGAGGCTGGATTATGGAAATAAAACGAGATCGCTATTTGAAGAAAATCATCTCCTTTATGTGGGATGGTCAGGTGAAGGTGATTACCGGCATCCGCAGATGCGGCAAGTCCTATCTGCTTCGCAATCTGTTCAAGAGTTATCTTCTCGGTGAGGGTGTTGCCGAAGATCATATTCTGTCCTTTGAGTTGGACTTGACCCGTGATATTCGCTATCGCAATCCGTTGGAGCTTGCGGCTCATGTCCGGGAGATCGTGGAACACAGCGCGGACCAATATTATCTCTTTGTAGATGAAATTCAGATGTCTGATGAAGTTCCGAATCCCTACAATCCGGATGGCAAGAAGATCATCTTCTACGACGCGCTCAACGATTTGAAGTCCTTGTCCAACTTGGACATTTATGTGACGGGAAGCAACTCCAAAATGCTGTCCTCTGACATCCTGACTGAGTTCCGAGGAAGGAGCGATGAGATCCGTGTGCATCCGCTTTCCTTTGCCGAATACTACACGGCTGTCGGCGGAGATAAGCAGGACGCTTTTGACGAGTTTGCTTTCTACGGCGGTATGCCGCTGATTCTTTCCCGTCCCACAGACGCCGCAAAGATGGCTTATTTGAAATCGCTGTTTTCCGAGGTTTATCTGAAGGACATTGTAGAGCGGAAGAAGATCAAGCGTGAGGATGTGCTGTCTGCTATTCTTAATCTGCTGTGTTCGTCTATCGGTTCTCTGACCAATCCGACGAAGGTTGCAGCCACCATAAACACCGTGCAGAAGCGCAGTGGAGAAAGCGTCGTTGCCTTGAACACCGTGAAAGCTTATATGGATCACTTGTCGGATTCCTTTCTCTTCACCGAATGCAAACGCTGGGATGTCAAGGGCAAGAGCTATTTTGACTATCCCAACAAATACTATTGCGAGGACATTGGACTGAGAAATGCCCGTATCGGCTTCCGTCAGCAGGAGATGACGCACATCATGGAGAACATCATTTTCAATGAGCTGATGATCCGTGAATGCTCCGTTGATATTGGCATCGTCTATGGCAATGAGAAAAATGCCAAAGGAAAGGTCACTCCGGTTGCGCGGGAAATCGACTTCATTGCAACCTCCGGCGGCAAGAAGACCTACATTCAGTCTGCCTACGCATTGGGAACAGAGGAAAAGGCAATCACCGAGAATAAGCCCTTCGCGCTGACCGGCGATTCTTTCCCGAAGATTATCGTGCGTCACGACATTCGCAAGCGTTGGTATGATGACAACGGCATTCTCAATATCAGCGTCATCGACTTCCTGCTTGATGACACGCTCGTCTAAATCCTCTCAAAACAAAACTGCTCACCGTGATTAGCTCATGGTGGGCAGCTTTTTAGTCGGAGAAGAACTCGTCCGGTTCGTAGTCCTCATCGAGATCGTCAATCTCGTCCGCCCAACGGTCGAAGATTTCCTCGGCTTCCTTAGCCGCCTCACGATAGAGGCTCAGGCGGTTCTTCTCAAAGGCGGCAAAGGCGGGAACGAACTTGCCGAACTCACGGATTGCCTTCACATCCTGCGTGCGCATATCTGCAACGCACTGGATAATTTCGGACATCGTGAGCAGATCGTCGATCATTTTGATCTCCTTACAAGTTTATACAGATTCAGGCAGCAGGAGCAATTCTGCTGCCTTTTTCTTGGTTAAAGAAAACCACCAGCCCGGCTGGTGGTTCCAAAAAGCTTTAGCTATGAGAAGAAAAAATATCCTCCTTTGGTAGAATAAAGGTGGTCTGCCAACCGCCTCAAAGAACCAAAGGAGGAATCAAGTCTGGATGAAACTTGACACAAATAGTTTAGCACACACGCAGTGGGAATGCAAATACCATATAGTATTTGCGCCCAAATATCGGCGACAAATCATCTACGGAAAGATAAGACAGGATATCGGACAGATGATACGAAAGCTGTGTGAGTATAAGGGAGTAGAAGCAGAAGCGTGTAAGGATCACATCCATATGCTCATATCCATGCCGCCGAAATACAGTGTATCGCAGTTTATGGGATATCTAAAGGGGAAAAGCAGTCTAATGATATTCGAGAAATATGCGAACTTAAAGTAGCCCCTTTAGGGGCAGCCCGTGAAAAGAATGCGGTTGGCAGACCCTTCGAAGGACCTTTAGGCTCGGCCAGAAAAATGCCCTAAGGGGGCTTGTGCAAACCACCGGCACGGCCGGTGGTTATGATTTGGGTGACTGTTCCGCTTACCTCGCGTATGTGGATTGCCATAATTTTCAAAAAGGAGCGTGGTAGTAATGAAATTGGAAACCGTTCAAAGGAGGTGGTGCGCCGATGCAAAGCAGAAAACGCAGACGGATTCTGATGCAGGAGGCGGAATATGGCAAAACCGCTTGACCCAAAAGCGATAGAGGCAGAGCGGCAAACCAGCAGCCGAGCGGAACGCAGGGAGCAAAAACGCCGCCAGATGCAGGACGAGATTTCTTATAACCAGCGTGGAAATGGTGTTATCATCATCCCACCGCAGAAACGACGGGAACTTGCAGAGGAGCCGCCCAAACTCCGCGTTGCGGCGTATTGCCGCGTCAGCACGCAGGAGGAACAGCAGGTCGGCAGCTTTGATATGCAGATCCACCATTTTACCAAGAGAATTGAGGCAAATCCGCAATGGGAGCTGGTTGAGATTTATCAAGATGAGGGCATCAGCGCAACTACCGTTGAAAAACGTCTTGGCTTTCAGAAAATGATTGCCGACGCAGTTGACGGGAAGATTGACCTGATTCTCACCAAAAGCATCAGCCGTTTTGGTAGAAATATCGTGGATATTCTGGACAATCTGCGAACGCTTTCTGCGCTGAACCCGCCCGTTTCCGTTGAGTTTGAGACAGAGGGAATCACCTATACCGGCGATGGGCGGAATAATCTGCTGATCTCGCTGCTGGCAGCTTTGGCTGAAATGGAATCCCAGCAAAAGAGCGAGGCAATTAAGGCTGGTATCCGCTGGCGCATGGCGGAGGGCATCTACAAGTTCTCCGTTCAGAACACGCTTGGCTTCTATCGTGATCATTTCGGGCGGCTTGTCATTGAGCCGACCGAGGCAAGAATTGTTGAGTACATCTATGAAAGCTGCTTGGAGGGCGCAACCCCGGCAGAAATCGCCGCCGCGCTGACGGAACAGGGTATCAAGTCTCCAATGGGGAACGATCTCTGGCCTGCCGGTACTGTCCGCAGCATCCTCCGAAACGAGAAATACTGCGGTGATGCCTTGATGCAGAAAACCTATACCAAGGATTTTCGCACCCATAAATCCGTCAAAAATACAGATTTGAATATGTATTTCAAGGAAAATCACCACACAGCGATTATCAAAAAAGGGGATTGGATCAAGGTACAAAAGCTGCTGTCAGAGCGGCACAGCACAGCAAAACGAGCTACATTGCGCCGTTTGAGCAATCACTTCGTCGCATACCGCGTAAAGGATGGCCTTTTCAAGGGCTATCTGATCATGGATTCCCGCTGGTCTTTTATGGAACGTCAGGAGTTTATGAAAATCGTGGATGAGGCGCAAAACACTATGAAATGAAAGGATTTTATCTATGAACTTCGATTTTTCTGCTCTGAACTTTGAAACCATCGACTCCAACATCAACGCCTACCCGGATATGTTCCTGAATCAGAATGGCGTGACTTTCACCAAGAAGGTGCTTGAGGACTTGGGCTATCCCGCCTTTGTTTTGTGTCTGCTGGATGCGAAAGCGAGGGTATTTGCGATCCGTTCCTGCAAGAGCAACGAACCGAAGGGCTTCAAGTTCTCCAAGCCGAGAGGCGAACAGAAAGGTGTTGTTACGATCTCCAACAGGAATCTGCTTGACCCGCTTCGCGCTGTTACCGGCGAGGACTGGATTCCCGGCAAGCGTTACAAGGTGCGTGGTTTCTGGGTTGCTGATGCAAAAACCATGTGCTTTGACCTCAATGAAGGGGTTCAGGAGGACTTTCGCCCTGTTACGCCGAGCAATGACGCAGAATAATCCCTGATATTCAGGGAGAAAAGGGAGAGCAAAAGGGCGGAGGGCAAGCCGCCTGAGCGAGAAAGCCGCCTCTCCCTTTTCTCCATCGCTGCGGCTATGGAAACCGTGGAAAACCGCAAGCGGTTTACGCACCGTTCCCACAGCCTGCGCTCACCCTCTTTTTCCTCTCTGGCTTTCTCCCTATACAGAGAAAGTGTTCATTTTTGTTCCGAGGACGTACAGTTGCCGTGATGGGCAGAGGGCGGCGTGTCAATATGACAAAGAAAAGTAAACAGCACACAGGCGGTTTTATCCTCAAAAAAAGCCCCGAAGCATGACAAAAAAGAAGCCCAGCACCACGACATTGACGTGATGTTGGGCTTCGACTTAGTTCCATTCCTCAGCCAAGAGGAAATCACGGATATTCCGGTGCTTGATCCCGTTTCGGCTCATATCAAACTCATCGAGAGAAACAACGTACTTCGGGAAGTTATCGCGGATAGAGTCATACGCGCCGAACTCACGGTTGACCGTTTCGTCGGAGGCGAGCAGATAGCACACCTGAACGTACAGCTTTTCGCCGCGCTTGTCGCATACAAAATCAATTTCCTTATCGCCCGTTCTGCCAACGGTCACTTCATAGCCCCGGCGCAGCAATTCCAGATATTTCGCTTCTATTATAACTGCCGCATGGCGGGTGATCGGTTTTTTGCGGCCGACCGGAGTGAACCGCAATAGCTTGTGACGCTGCTGAGGTGAGCGGATGAACACTTTCAAGCGAGGCATAATAACACACTTTCGGTAAAAAATCAATACTAATTTTGTAGAAAATAATTGTGAATTTATAAAATTGAACAAAATAGAAAAGAAGAATAGACTATAATGGTACAAAGTGGCAATAAACCCTGACGGACGCATTTTTGGCGGACAGGGAGCGGAATGCCGGATTCCACAGCAATCGCAGCGCTCATGCCGTGCCGGGTTTTGCGGTGTGAAAAGAAAAAATATACCCCGGAATGTTTGTTTTTTGCAAGTTCGTGTTTCAAATGTGTATTGTGTTTTGCTTGCGGAGATGGTATAGTCAAGATACACAAAAAAAAGAGAATGACACCGACTCTTTTGGCGAAAACGTCATGCCACCTGTCAGGCTGCGAAGAATTGGGACAACCGCACCCCAGATTGACGGTCAATATGAATAACCCGTTCCGAAATCGCCCGTGAGCCGGTCACGCATTTTGTATTACCCGCAAAAGGTTGTTTTGCGTGTATAAAAATTAAAAACTAAGGAGAAGTGAAACATGAAAAAGTTTATCGCGATGCTTCTGGCGTTGGCCATGGTGCTGTCTCTTGCCGCCTGCGGCTCGAAGACAGACGCCCCCGCTGAGACAAAGGCACAGACCGCTGCAGAAAAGCCTGCCGCGACTGAAAAGGCCGAAGAACCTGCTCCCGCTGCTGAGCCTGTGACCCTGACCTGGGGCTCCTGGGTGTTCGCAGAAGATTCCGTCCGCCCCATCTATCAGGAGATGGCGGATCTGTACAACGAGACGAACGAGTACAACACCACCATCAGCACCGAGTACTTCTACTCCTACGCTGATTACCTCTCCACCCTGCTGATCGATGTTGCCGGCGGCAATGGCCCCGACGTTGCCCACATCAAGGCTGAGTGGCTGCCCCAGCTGCTGGCTCTGGGCGTTGTGAAGCCTCTGGACGGCTACATCTCCGCTGACGTCCTCGCCGACTACTCCCAGTCCGCTATCGACTCCGTCACCGTTGACGGCTCCATGATGGCACTGCCCTGGTTCTCCAACACCTGCGCGCTGCTGGTGAATACCGACCTGTGCGAGCAGGCTGGCGTTGATTACACCGCCATCGCTTCCTGGGACGACCTGCTGGCGGCTGCCGAGAAGATCTCCGCTCTGGGCAGCGACATCTACGGTCTGGCGATCCCCGACTCCAACGGCGTTGAGGCCGGCGAAGGCTACAACACCTTCCCCGCTCTGTGGGCCCGCGGCGGCGAATTCGAGAAGGACGGCACCATCCTGCTGACCTCCGATGAGTCTGTTGCTGCTTACACCGATCTGCAGAACCTGTTCGTCAAGAAGATCTCCACCGCCGCCAGTGCCAACTCCTTAAAGGAACTGCGCAACCTGTTCGGCGCCGGCAAGATCGGCTTCTACTGGGACATCGAGTCCGGTATTGTCACTGCCGCTTCCGCTGCTGAGGATGAGGCTGCTTACTATGCCCGTACGCAGGCTATGACCATCCCCGGTGCTGACGCTGCCGGTCACGGTTACCTGATCGCTCATGAGCTGGTCGTGTTCGACTCCTGCTCCGATGAGAAGATGGAAGCCATGGGTCACTTCCTGGACTTCATGTCCGGCGCCGATGTCATTGACATCCTCTACCGGAACGGTCAGGGCAAGATGAGCTCCCGCTCTACCGTCATGGCGGAAGTCTTCAAGGACTGCACCGCTGTCAAGCAGGAAAAGGGCGGCTACACCTACGCTTACGTAAAGGCTATGGATTCCGCTAAGGCTCTGCCTTCCGCCAACATCCACTTCCAGGATGCCGACGCCATGCTGACCGACATGCTGACTGAGCTGGCTCAGGGCGGCGACGTCGCTGAGATCCTCGCCAAGTGGCAGACCCAGATTCAGAACGAGTACAACAAATAATCGGCTTGTAAAAAAGCACGTTTGAAAGATTGCTAAGCGGGTGGGTCCTCTCTCTCGGCGGAGAGAGGGCCCACTTTCCAGAAGGAGACAGGCATATGACTTCCAAAAATCAATTAAGAACGCGTAGAATGTCCGACAGTACCTTTGGTTTTCTGCTGATGGTGCCTGCCCTTCTTGTTCTGCTCGTCGTTATTGCGTTCCCGATTCTGAAAGGTATCTACGCCAGCTTTTGTGATTACGGGCTGAAAGAACTGAGGAAGGGCATATTCGATCTGAAATGGAACAATTTTGCCAACTACAAAATCATGCTCCAGAACAATCAGATATTTTCCTATTTCAAAAACACCTTTGTCTTTGTGGCACTGGTGGTCGTGATCCAGCTCATATTGGGCATGGGTATCGCGCTTTTGCTGGACAGCAAGATCAAGGCACGCGGTACGCTGCGCGGCCTGATGCTGGTTCCGTGGACGATCCCCTCCGTTGTTACCGCAATCGTGTGGAGATTCATGACGAACTCCAGCTACGGCGTGATCAACTGGATCGCCTATAAACTGGGAATGGTCCCCACTCTGGACTATTCATGGACGCTGCAGAGCGGCAGCGCCATGGCGCTGATCGTCATTGCGGCCGTGTGGCGCCAGCTTCCCTACATGATGGTCATGATCCTTGCCGGTTTGCAGTCTGTTGACAAGTCCCTGCTCGAAGCCGGTACGATCGACGGCGCGAATTACTGGCAGAGTCTGCTGCATATTACCATTCCGTCCATCCGACCCGTTTTGATTACCTCCATCTGGATCGCCCTGATGGCAAACTTCCAGATGTATACCATCATCGCCAACATTACCAACGGCGGTCCTGTCGGTGCGACTACAACATTGTCTATTGCAGCCTATAATGCCGCATTCCAGTCCTATAACTTCGGTTATGGCGCGGCAATCGGCGTTGTGTGGCTGATCGTTCTATTCATCATCACCATGTTCTCCAACAAGCTTACGGATAAGTATTCCGAAGATCTGGGTTAAGGAGGGAAGCAGAAATGAAAAAGCGCAATACTGGAAAAAAGATTGCCAAGTATGTGGTCATTGCAATCATTCTGTTCGTGCTGTTGTTCCCTGTTTACTGGATGATCAACTGCTCCCTGCTTCCGAGCAACGTTATCATGAGCGTGCCGCCCCGGTTCTTCCCGATCAACGCGACGCTGAAGAACTTCTCGCAGATCTTTACCCGCGCGTCCTATCTGCGGTTTTTCCAGAACAGCTTCATCGTCTCCTTCGGAACGATCGCGATCGTGCTGCTGGTTGCGGTTCCCGCGAGCTACGCACTGTCCCGCTATAATTTCTTTGGCCGCCGCGTGATCCTCAGCTCCGTTTCCTCCGTTCAGATGTTCCCTGTGGTGGTCATCCTGACGACGCTTTACGGTTTTTACAATTCGTGGCGTATGCTGGACACGTATCGTGGCCTGATCCTTGCGGACACGACCTTCGCGCTTCCGCTGGCGATTACGCTGATGAAGAGCTTCTTTGATACGCTGTCCAAGTCTCTGGATGAGGCGGCGAGAATCGACGGCGCCAGCCGGATGCGTGTGCTGCTGCATATCCTGCTTCCGCTGGTGGTTCCCGGACTGGTCGCGGTGGGCATCTACACCTTCCTCAACGCATGGGACGACTATCTGATGGCGCTGACCATCATGAAGTCCAACGAAATGCGCACGCTACCTGTGGGCATCGCCCAGAGCTTCCTGGGCGAGTACTCCAACGACTATGGCGGACTGATGGCGTTTGCTGTGGCCGGTTCTCTGCCCATCGTTCTGCTGTTCATTTTCTTCCAGAAGTATCTGGTGTCCGGAATGACCGCCGGTGCGGTAAAGGGTTGATTTATGGCATTTCCTTCCAAAGAAAAGGGACGCGGTGTTTTTGCGGCACTGAAAGCCTCCGGGTGGGAGAGCGTCCGGCTGGTGCTGAGCCAGTATTGGGTCAGGCTGATCGGACTGAATCTTCTGTATCTGCTGTGCTGCCTGCCGGTGATCACCATTCCGGCGGCAACCTGCGCTCTGCACAGGGTCATCCTGAATATGGTGCGGGAGACCCGGTACGAAGGGGTGTTCCACGGATTCTTTGCGGAATTCCGGACCCACTTCCTGAAAAGGACCGTGTTTGGCCTCCTGCTCCTGCTTGCCCCGGCGTCCATCGCCTGCTACCCGATCATCTTTGGCATGGAAGGAAGCGCGGTGGTCATCACCACGACAATTTCCGTCCTCCTCTATTTCTGCATCACGAAGTATTTTTATCCGTTGCTCGTGCTGCTGGACGTGGATATCTGGGCAAACTTCAAAAATGCCTGCATCATGGCGGTCGTGGAATGGAGAACCACGCTGCAGCTGCTGATCACAGCCGGTTTGCTGGATCTGATGCTGCTGCTGTTTACCTATCAGGCGCTTCCGTTCTATATCATCATCCTGTGTGCGTTCAACTGCCTTCTGGGCTGTTCCTTTGTCAATCAGCCCTTTGAAAAATATTTTGGCAGTAAGAAAGCCAGCGAAAAATGACATTTCCATTACTCCTATATATGGCGAAAGCCGAGAAACACCTCCGGATGTATTTCCGGAGGCGTTTTTCACATGGTTCACGGTAAGGGAGTATGCGGAAATTCAACCGGTTTTATAAAAAACAAACAAAATTCGCGCTCGATTCCGGCGGCAGTTGACAGGGCGGAAAGAATCCTGTAAACTGGGAATAGCCGAAGAAGCAAAGGAGAAAAAGTATGAAGCGTCGTATCTGTCTGATTATTGTGGGGATCATTCTGGTGGCTATCCTGGCGTTTGCGTTTTACAAGCTTAGCGCGGGGGACAGTTTTGAAAAAACGCTGGTTTCTTCCGAATGGTACGTTCAGATGTCCGAGGGGACGACCGCGGTATATACGTTTCATAAAAACGGAACGTTTGACTGTGAGGCGCATATCGCACTGGGGGAGCAAGAGGCAAGTATGACCCGCAGCGGCACCTACGCGGTGGATAAGGATGAAAGCGGCGCCCGCCGGGTGCTGCTGCAGTACCCGAACGCAAACGCGCCCGTGGAAATCACCTGCACGGAAAAAGAAGACGGAACGGTCCGCATGGAGATCGCGGGCTGCGAAATGCAGAAAAATGGATAGGGCAGCACCGCACAATTCGGCAAGAAGTCTCAGGCAGGATTTTTGCCCCAATTCAAAGTTCCAAAAATGGAGGAATACTGTATGTATTTCCCATTTTCGGAACTGCGGAAGTGGAGCAAAAAGACGGCTGAGACTCGCAGACGCAATTGCGCGGTGTTGCCATAGTAAAATACCCGGAGATTTTCAGAATCTCCGGGTACTGTTCTGCCCGTTTCCGGGCGTATCTTTGATAAGCTTCCGGTGTATGGAGTGACATGCCGTCAGCCGTTTTCCAGAATGTACGCGGCAATATCCAGCCCCCGCTGATATCCGTGACCATTGGCGAACATACACAGGTAGACCGGCTCATCCGAAATGCCGTGTTCTCTGGCGAAGGCGGTGCCGGAAATTTCGACGGCATACTCTGTGACCGGGTATCCGGCAGAAAGCGCCTGCAATTCCGCTGGCCAGTCCCGGGACAGATCGACCAGAATATCCAGAGAAAGGAGATATTCGTACCCGTCCTCGTCCACGATGAATATGTCCGGCTGTCCGGCAGTGAGCCAGAGAGTGGATTTTATCACAAAATCGTCCCGTTCGGTACTGTAGGGCGGGGACTCCAGAATTTGCAGATATTCCCGCTTCGGATCGTAGCCGATGGCCTCCTCGCAGCTCTGTAACCAGTCCGGGGACGCGGAATAGCCGGACACCGCAATACCGATGCTGACGGGGTCCTTGGGAAAGAAAGTGCCCTTGACCATATTGACGCAGAAGGAGCCGAGGATCAGAAGCACGATCAGCGCCACGGGCAAAACCAGAATGATTATTTTATAATAATCCCAGATGTATTTCCACCGTTTTTCCTTTGGCAATGATTTTATTGTTTCCAAATCTTTTTTGAAAGAGAAATTGATAGAATCGTTGTAATTATGCCCCATAGAAGAATCTACCTTTGCAAAAAGTGGTCGAATTTCGTCCAGTATAGCATGGGCGGGTGTGACTGTCAATTCCCCCGGACTGCCGAACGGACAGAAGGTGTATTTTCTGCAAGCATGTGTTCCTTTTTTGCATTGCCAATTTCCATGGGCGCAGGTATGATAGCTGCAGATATTCAGGATGATTTGCCGGAATCAAGGCGGAAACCGTGGGCAGTGCCTTGAGAAAAAATGTCAATACCAAAAAATCTGACAGAAACAGATTTTTTCAGCATTGACAGTGGGGACAGCCCCTTACTATAATGGCTAGTAGCAGGGTAACAGCGGCCCCGGAAAACAGCGCTGAACCGTTTGAAAAAGGCATGATTTGGAAAGGAGCAAACCATTATGAAGGAAAACCTGATTGAAGTAGCACAGTATGATGGCCCCGGCTATCGGGCGCTGGTCTACTATGAAGGCTGGCGGGTCGCGTTTCTGAATGACGATCCCAGCAAATACCGCCGCGAAACGATCCCCTATCTGGAGCGGCATAATGAAACGGACGAGCTGTTCGTTCTGCTGGAGGGGGAGTGTACGCTCTATGTCGCGGACGGCGTCGGAGACGCTCTCGGACAGATTTCGACGGTCGTGATGGAAAAACGGAAGATGTACAACATCAAAAAGGGCGTCTGGCACAATCTTGCCGGAAATGAGCAGATGGTGCTTCTCATTGTGGAAAACGCGGATACCTCGAAGGGAAACTCCGACTTTTTCCCTGTCACGGCGGACATGCTGCCCTGATGTGAATGTTATTGTTTTCTCTAAGGCAACACCGCACAATTGCGTCTGCAAGTCTCAGCCGTCTTTTTGCTCCACTTCCGCAGTTCCGAAAATGGGAAATACATACAGTATTCCTTCGTTTTCCAAACTTTGAATTGGAACAAAAATCCTGCCTGAGACTTCTTGCTGAATTGTGCGGTGCTGCCTTAAAATCTTTTTTAAAGATTTTAGGGTCTATCTGAAAACCGGGAATATGACCAACAGCGAGGGATTTTTCGCCTGCTGAAGCCATTTTTCCGCAGGAATACTTTGTGTATTGCAAGGGAAAATGGTGCACAGCAGACGGAAAAGACCCGCTGTTTGGGCGTGTTGACGGTTTTCAGATAGACCCTAATTGGAGTTCAGTATGAGAGGGCCTTGCCGCCTTGTGTACCCTCTCCGTCTTCGCTTCGCTCAGACACCTCTCCCAAAGGGAGAGGCAAGGGGTGCTGACCGTTTCTTTGTTTTCAACAGAAAAGGGCATATATTATAGCATAATTCATTAGAAAATTCAATACTATTTTACGGTTTTATCGCGGATTTTCTTCGCATTGAAGAAACGCACCGGGAGAATATAATGGGCTTATAAGGGAGGCAAGGTGATCCCCTTAAAACTTTTGATATGATAAGTGAGGAATGAACTATGAGCGAGAAATTCCGTATTGCACTGATCGGCACCGGAATGATCTGCAACTGCGCACACCTTCCGGCCATCAATAACCTCAGAAAGAAGGGGCTGGCCGAGATCGTTGCCTGCGCCGATATCCGGGAAGAAGCGGCGAAGGAAACGGCTGAGCGCTGGAATATCCCCGAGTGGTACACCGACCCGCAGGAGATGCTGGATAAGCACAAGGACAAGCTGGATATCGTAGCCGTCTGCACCCCGAATCTGGCGCATAAGACATGGTCTATCGCGGCACTGAAGGCCGGCGCGAACGTCATGTGCGAGAAGCCTCTGGCGCTGACCTACCGCGACGCGAAGGAGATGTTCGCCGTAGCGGACGCCTGCGGAAAGGTTCTGTTCCCCTGCCAGTCCCGCCGCTGGACGAACGACATGGTGTTCTGCAAGGATGCCATGGAGCAGGCCCAGATCGGCAAGCCCTATTACGCGGACATCAGCTTCTGCCGCCGTTACGGAATCCCCAGCTGGGGCATGTTCCACATGAAGGAACAGAACGGCGGCGGCCCCTACTGCGACCTGGGCGTTCACTTCGTGGACAGCCTGCTGTGGATGTGCGGCAATCCCCGTGTCCTGTCTGTGTCCGGCATGAGCTTTGACTGCCTGAGCCATCAGGGCAAGGACATCATGATCAACATCAAGGAATCCGGCGCTCACGCGGGTACGGTCTTTACGCCCCGCCCCTACGATCCCAAGGAGATGAGCGTGGAAGAGGCGGCCATGGGCGCCATCCGGCTGGAAGGGAACTTCCTCGTCAACTTCAAGTTCACGTGGGCGCTGAACTATCCCACCTCCCGCTCCTTCGTCATCTGCGGCCCCGAGGGCGGCATTGACGCGGAGAATATGAAGCTTTATAAGAACGTCGGCCACTATCAGGCGGAGACGGATCTCAAGTATTTTGACAACCGTGCCTACAACGATGTGAAAGCCTTTGACGGACACTGGTATATGTATGAGCATGTCCTGCGCGTTCTCAAGGGAGAAGAAGAGCGCATTGTGAAGCCTCGCGAGACCCTGAACGTGGTCGCGTCGATCGAGTGCTTCTACCGCAGCGCCGCGGAAGGTAGAGAAGTCAGAGCTGAAGAACTGGAGGGCTATGATTATGAAGGATAAGTATAAAGTTGTGATCGTGGGCTTTGCCCATGTCCATATCAACGATGTTGCCAAGCATTTTTACGAGCATCCCCGTATCGATCTGTGCGGCGCGGCGGACGTGCCGCCCCACATGCCGGAGATGAAGCCCGGCGCCATCTATACCCGGGAATGGAATATCGACTACTGCTGCAAAAACTACAACATCCCCAAATTTGACGACTGGAAGCAGATGCTGGATGAGGTGAAGCCTGACCTGTGCGTTGTGAACTCCGAAAACTGCTACCATGTTCAGATCACCGAGGAATGCGCCAAGCGCGGCATCGGCGTGAGCATTGAAAAGCCCATGGCGACCACGATGTCGGATGCCATGAAGATGTACCGCATTGTGAAGAAATACGGCACATTCTATATGGTCAACTGGCCCATCACCTGGAATCCCGGCCTGCAGACGGTCAAGCGCATGGTGGATGACGGCGCTATCGGCAAGGTCATCGAGATCAAGACCCGTATGGGTCACACCGGCCCTCTTGGCCCCGGCGCGAAGCACAAGATCGCGGAGACTTCGGAGCCGATGACCGAGGCGGAGAAGTGCAGCACATGGTGGCACCAGCATGACTGCGGCGGCGGCGCTATGGCGGATTACTGCTGCTATGGCTCGGTCGTCAGCTATTGGATGGCAGGCAAGCCGGCTGTTGCCGCAATGGGTATGCGGGTCAATTCCATCCACGCCCTTGCGGACGCCGAGGACAACGCGGCGATGATCGTGCGCTATCCCGACTGCTACGCCGTTCTGGAAGGCACATGGACGACCTATAATCATACCTTCAAGTCTCCGATCGTCTACGGCACCAAGGGCGCTCTGGTCGGCGACTACAAGACCGGCAAGGTGCAGTTCTACCACACCGACGGAACCGTAGAGGATATCGAGAACGATCCGTTGCCCGAGGAACTCAAGGACGTCGCCTGTGCCTATGTCCATCACATGGATACGGATGAGCCGATCCATTACACCGCCCAGCCGGAATTTAATCTGGACGCCATGGCGATTCTGGACGCCGGTATTCGCTCCTCCGACAGCGGAAAGATCGAGCTTGTCAACAATCTGCACTGGCAGATTGGGTGATCGTCTATGGAACGCGGCCTGATTTTTGATATTGAACGCTACTCCACCGCCGATGGCCCGGGGATACGCACCGTGGTTTTCTTCAAGGGGTGCAACCTGCATTGCTACTGGTGCCACAATCCGGAAAGCCTGAAGGTGTTTCCGGAGGTGGACAGGTATGAGCAGGAATGCATTCACTGCGGAAGGTGTGTTCAGGTCTGCCCCGAAAAGTGCCATGTGTTTACGGAAACAGGCCGTGTTTTTCATTCGGAGAAGTGCATTCACTGCATGGCCTGCACGGAAGCCTGCCCGGTCGCGGCCCTTCGACCGATCGGGAAATGGCTTTCCGTGGAGGACTGCATGGCGCAGATTCGGGAGGACGTCGTTTTCTATGGAAAAAGCGGCGGCGGCGTAACATTGTCCGGCGGCGAAGTCCTGATGCAGAAGGCGTTTGCGCAGGCGCTTCTGCAGCGGTGCCATGCGGAAGGAATCCACACCGCCATCGAGTCCAATCTGTGTGTGGATACCGCCGTGCTGGAACAGCTAATCCCGCAGCTGGATCTTGTGATGGCGGATATCAAGAGCATGGATGCCCCGGCGCACATTCGCGGAACGGGGTGCAGCAACGAAAAGACACTGCGCAATATCCGCTGGCTCGACAGCCGGAACGTGCCGCTGATCATCCGCACGCCGGTAATTCCCGGATTCAACGATTCGGAGGATAACATCGCGCAGACGGCGGAATTCCTGAAAAGCCTCTCCAATCTTTCCTATTATGAGCTGCTTTCCTACAATCCGATGGGAAACGACAAACGGAAGCGGCTGGGCTATCCCGTCCCGGAGATCACGGCGCTGCCCGCCGCCCGGATGCGTGAGCTGGCGCGGACAGCGGCGTCCGCGGGAATTCCGGTGTGGCTGAACGGAACACAATTTCACAACATAGAGGACTGAGCTATGGGATATACATTTGAAGAACGTCTGAATGCTTTGCGCAGCCGCAAAGAGGAACAGACAAAAGAAAAAATCCGAAGAAACGGATACATGGACGAGGACGACTACGGCTGTGTACCGCCCCCGGAGGACTTTGTGTTCCACCCGGAGTGCAACGATAAGGAGCACGGGACGTTCTACGGCGCGGAGCTGTGGGGCAGGAACTTCCGCCGGTTGATGGAGGCGCACCCTGTGTATGTGGACGCCAATGACGCCCTCGCGGGCAGATGGATGTTCATTTTGCAGCGTATGCGTCCCTTTGAAAGCGTGACTTCCACCAATAACATGGAAATGGCGCCCATTTTTGATTACAGCTGGCTCAAGCCGGTTCAGAACAAGTATGCGCTAGTTCCCGGTATCGGAAAGATGCACCATTTTGGGGGAGACTATCAGATCGGACTGGACCTTGGCTGGTATGGACTTCTCGACAAGGTGGAGCGGTACAGCCGGGAGAATAGGGATGAAGAGGCGCAGGAGCTGTATGCCGCGGAAAAAGATGTTCTGCTGGGCATTATCAACTGGGTCGAGCGCACCATCGAAACCATCGCGCAGATGGAGCGGGAGGAATCCGACCCGGCGGTGAAGAAAAACCTTCGGGAAATGCTGGAAGCCAACCGCCAGATCCTGAAAGGCCCCGCCCGGAATCTGAGAGAGGCATGTCAGTGGATCAGCTGGTACAATATGGCAGAGCGGACCTACTGCCGGGCCGGTGCCGGCTGCCAGCTGGACTGCACTTTGCTTCCGTACTATGAAAAGAGCGTCGCAGAGGGCATGACGGACGACGAGGCCACCTTTATCCTCGCCTGCTTCCTGCTGTGCGACCCCCATTACTATCAGATCGGCGGCCCCGCCGCGGACGGAAGCGACAACACGAACCACCTGTCCTACCTGATACTGGAGGCGGCGCACCAGCTGAAATCCACCGCCAATATCACCATACGCGTATTCGACAATATGGATGAGGGGCTGTTCCGCCGCGGACTGGAGATTTTGTTTGAGGATCGGCTTGCCTATCCCCGTTTCTCCGGCGACAAGGCGCTGGTTTCCGGCTTTATGAAAAACGGATACTCTGCCGAGCTTGCCAGAAGGCGGATCGCGCTGGGGTGCAACTGGATGTCCCTGCCGGGGCTGGAATATACCATGAACGATCTGGTCAAGATCAACATGGCAAAGGTCTTTGAGGTGGCGTTTCAGGAGTATCAGGGAGACGATCTGGCAGAGTTCTATGACGTGTTCCGCAAAGACCTGCTGGAGGCGATCGCCTGCATCAAAGCGGGCATTGACTTCCACCTGAAGAACCAGTACCGCAACGCGCCGGAGCTGCTGCTGAACTTGGTTTCCCATGGCCCCATTGAAAAGGGCCGCGACGCGTCCCATGGAGGCTTGCAGTATTACAACATTGCGATAGACGGCGCGGGCATCGCAACGGTGGCGGATTCCTTCGCGGCCTTGGAGCTGCATTGCTGCGAGAAAAAGGACCTGAGCTGGGATCAGGTGCGCAATGCGATCGCCGTCAATTTTGAAGGCCCTGAAGCTGACGCGGTTCGCCGCATCCTGAAAAATACGCCCATGTATGGCTACGGCGGAACAGAAGCGGACGGCTGGGCTTTGCGGATATCCCGGTTCTTTACGGAGCGTATCTCTCAGGAGCGCACACCGGAAGGACACCTGACGATCCCCGGTCTGTTCTCATGGGCGAATACGGTTCCCTTCGGGAAGCAGGTCGGCGCGACGCCCAATGGACGCAGAGCCGGAGAACCGATCAACCACGGTGCAAATCCGAACAATGGGTTCCGGAAGGACGGCGCGTTTACCGCGGCGGCCAAGGCGATCGCCGCTGTCCAGCCCGGATACGGCAATACCGCGCCGTTCCAGCTGGAACTCAATGATACCATCATTGACCGCGAGAATGCCATTGAGAATGTGGCCGCCGTATTGAAGGGGCATTTTGACATGGGCGGCACGCTGGTCAACGTGAACATCGTGGATAAGGACCAGATCCTGGCGGCCAATGAGGACCCCTCCGCGTATCCGAATCTGATCGTGCGCGTTACCGGATTCACGGCGTATTTTTCGGCGCTGAGTCCGGAATTCCGCCAGCTGGTGGTAGACCGCATTATCTCCCTCTGATACTATTTCCTGATTAAAATCTTAATTTTAATCAGGAAGGCATCGCCTGAAGGCGCTGCCTGTTTTGTGATTTATTTTGTGAAGTTTTCTCAGTAAAAAACAGGTGCCCAGCACAGCTGTATGGCTGTGCTGGCACTGTCGTATGGGGAAAAGGGGGCTGCAGCGAATATCGAAATGCGCGAAACAGGAATCTTCCGGTTGCCTACCTGATGGCCGCTGTGGTATAATGCCAGAAAATCCGAGTGATTGGGGGAAATCTGAAATGATGAATAACGAAGTTCCGGTTCTCTGGGACGAGGAGTGCCTGAACTCTTCCATATACAAGGACATGTGCAACGGCATTTCCGCAGCGGCGGCGAAAAAACAGATGACCACCAAAGTCTATACCGATTGCGCAAAGCTGATGGAGGACGCTTCCTCGGACAGAACGGTGATCGTGATCGGATATGAGTCCCCCAGACTGCGGGATAATCTTCTGCGGCTGACGGGGAAAAGGAGGCAGGTCATTCTGGCAGGGCTGGACGCGGAACGGTTCGGCTCGGGGATCAGCAGCACAAGCCCCAGCCGCAGGGGAGCCACCGCCATGCTGATCCAGTATCTGGTTGCCTGCAAAAAGGAACGGATCGCGCTGGTGGCCTGCGGCGAGAGCAGTGTCAACGATCTGATGCGCTGTGAAATCCTCAAGGGCTATCTGTACACCAGAGGGTGCCCCAATCCGGATGACGCGATCTTTTTCTACCGTGAGCGTGTGGATGAGAGCTTTGAAGCCTTCTGGGAGAAACGGGAGAATTTTGATGCCGTGATCTGCCCCAACGACTATGTCGCCCTCTGCTTCATCCGCTACTGTGAGGAGCACGGGCTGAGGGTTCCGGAAGATCTGTATGTTGCCGCGTTTTCCAACCGGACGCTGAGCAGATACTGCAAGCCCAGCATCACGTCCATGTCCATCAATTTCGTGGATGTGGGGGAGTGTTCCTACTACGCATGGGAGTTTCTGGAGAATCACAAGATGGAAGACCATCAGATCCACATTACGACGCCCAGCAGCCTGATCGTGCGGGAATCCACGGCCTATGAGATGCACGAAATGGATACGGAAAACGCCATTCTGCTGGATGCGGCGCATCAGGGCGGCCCCTTTTATTCCGAGCCTGTGATCGCAAATGTGATGCATGTAGAAAACTGCCTGACACAATGCGACGCGCTGAATCTGAAAATCATTCAGGGCATTCTGAACGGGGAGAGCTATGATTCGATCGAGGACAGGCTGTTCCTGAGCCGAAGCGCGCTGAACTACAGGCTGAAGAAGATTTTTACCTATGCGCAGACCCAGAACCGGAAAGAGCTTGAAAGCCTGTTCCGGCACTATTTTACAAAAGAAAATAACCTGTGAGGTTGGCCTGAGGAGGAAAAATATGAACGCGGAATACATTCAGGAGCCGGAGCGCACGCTTCCGGTGCGTTACGCGGACTATGACGTCATTGTGGCGGGCGGCGGCATTGCGGGGATTGCGGCGGCGCTGGCGGCGGCAAGAGCCGGAAAACGGGTACTGCTGCTGGAAAGAATGTTTGCTCTGGGCGGCCTTGCCACGCTGGGGCTTGTGACGATCTATCTGCCCCTGTGTGACGGAAAAGGCCACCAGCTGAGCTTCGGCCTTGCCGAGGAGCTGCTGAAGCTTTCCATCCGGGAAGGCTGGGAGCGAGATTACCCAGATACATGGCTGTCCGGGAGTACAGAGCATGGCCGGCAGCGCTATAAGGTGCGCTACAACGCGCAGGTGTTTGCCATTCTGGCAGAGCAGCTGCTTGCCGAGGAAAATGTGAAGATCCTTTATGGCACGACGGTCTGTCAGGTTCTGCGCAGCGTCAACCGGCTGACTCATATCATCGTGGAGAATAAGGACGGCCGTTTCGCGATCCCCGTGCGCAGTGCCGTGGATGCCACCGGCGACGCAGACCTGTTCCATCAGGCCGCGGCGCCGGTCCGGCTGCATGAAACGGGCAATATGCCGGCCGCATGGTTTTATGAAACGGGTTCGGAAGGAAATGTGCTCCATATGGTCGGCACGGCGGATGTCCCTACGGACGAGGAAAATCCCGCGGTTCCGGACCCGGTGGTCGGAGGACGCATCTCCGGCGTGGATGCGGATGAGATATCCCGCCGCCAGATATCCTGCCATGGGCAGAGCCTTGCCGCGTTTTTGAAAAGCGGCCCTCTGACGGAGCAGCACAGTCTGGCGACATTGGCGTCGATCCCGCAGCTGAGAATGACCCGCTGCATCCGGGGCGCATACGAGATGGACGATACGGAGGCGCACAAGTCCTTTGTAGACAGCATCGGCATGGCCGGAGACTGGCGCAAGTGCGGCCCTGCTTATGAAATTCCGCTGCGCACACTGTATACGGAAGATCTTGTCAACTGCATGGCGGCGGGCAGGATCATCAGCGTGACCGACGCGATGTGGGATATCACCCGCGTGATTCCGGCCTGCGCGGTCACGGGGCAGGCTGCGGGTCTGGCAATGGCCATGACGGATGACGTCACGGCGCTGGATGTGTCCCTCCTGCAAAACGAACTGGTCAAACAGGGGGTTCTGCTGCATTTGCAGGATGCGGGGCTTGCGGAAAACTGAGCAGGACTGTAACTGAACAATAAATGCCCGCATACCTGGCTGTGTCAGGCATGCGGGCATTCTTTCGCTACTATTTTGGGCGGGTATTTTTTACCGGAAGATGGCGCCGGGAATATTGCAAATTGCAGGAAAATAGTATATGATAGAGCGGACAGAAAAAGCTGTGCAAATTGATTGCCTGGGGGTATAGAAAGATGACCATTGATGACTTGACGATCGGCCAGTCCGGCGTGATTTCTCAGGTGGGCGGCGAGGGGCCGCTGCGCCTGCGGTTTCTGGATATGGGGCTGATTCCCGGAACAAAAGTAACGCTGCAGAAAATCGCGCCTATGGGCGACCCGATCCAGATCCAGGTGCGGGGCTATGAGTTGACCATCCGCCGGGAGGATGCCCGGAAAATCGCGCTGAAGGAGGGGACGGTATGATTTTCGCACTGGCGGGAAACCAGAACTGCGGCAAAACCACCCTGTTTAACGCTCTTACCGGCTCCAATCAGCATGTGGGCAATTTCCCCGGTGTTACGGTGGATCAGAAGGCGGGCGTAATCAAGGGAACTGACCATCAGGTGGTGGACCTGCCCGGCATTTACTCCATCCGCCCCTATACGCAGGAGGAGATCGTTACCCGGGATTTCATCCTCAAATCCAGACCGGACGCCATTATCAACATTGTGGACGCCACCAACATAGAGCGGAACCTCTATCTGACGCTTCAGCTCCTGACGCTTCAGGTGCCTACGGTGATCGCCCTGAACATGATGGACGAGCTGGTGGGCAACGGCGGCAGTGTGGACGTGCAGAAGATGTCGGAAGCCCTCGGTGTTCCGGTGGTTCCCATTTCAGCGGCGAAAAATCAGGGCATCACCGAGCTGGTGGATACGCTTATCGACACCGCCTCCCGCCGGGTGACGCCCAAGGTGCAGGATTTCTGCCCCGAGGGGCCGGTGCATCGGTGCATCCATGCGGTGTGCCACATCATCGAGGATCATGCCCAGCGCATCAACATCGCCCGCCGCTTCTGCGCCATGAAGCTCATCGAGGGCGAGCAGGACTTTTTCGACGCGCTGGAGCTGAGTCAGAACGAAAAAGAACTGATCGAGCACACCGTCATCGAGATGGAGCATGAGACCGGGCTGGACAGAAATGCCGCGCTGGCGGACATGCGCTATAATTTCATCGAAAAGGTCTGCGGCGAGTGCGTGGTGAAGGCGAAGGAAAGCAGGGAGCACCGGCGCAGTATGCAGATCGACAAGGTGCTGACTCACCGGATTTTTGCCATCCCGCTGTTTATCGCAATTATGGGACTGGTGTTCTTCCTGACCTTCAACGTGGTGGGTGCGTTCCTGTCCAACGTCATGTCCTATGCCATTGACGGTCTGACCCTTCTGGCCGACCGGGCACTGACGGCCTACGGCATCAACCCCGTGGTACATAGTCTGGTTATTGACGGCATTTTCGCCGGTGTGGGCAGCGTGGTGAGCTTTCTGCCCCTGATCGTGACGCTGTTTTTCTTCCTGTCCATTCTGGAGGACAGCGGCTATATGGCCCGGGTGGCCTTTGTCATGGACAAGCTGCTGCGGAAGATCGGCCTTTCCGGAAGGAGCTTCGTGCCCATGCTGGTGGGCTTCGGCTGCTCCGTCCCCGCCATCATGGCGACGAGAACCCTTTCCTCCAACCGGGATCGGAAAATGACCATTCTGCTGACCCCCTTCATGAGCTGCTCGGCGAAAATTCCCATTTACACCCTGTTCGCCGCCGCGTTTTTCCCGGGACATGAGCTGCTCGTGATGCTGGCACTGTATTTCGGCGGCATTCTGGTGGGCATTCTGGTGGCGCTGGTTCTGAAAAATACCGCTTTCAAGGGCAATCCCGTTCCCTTTGTAATGGAGCTGCCCAATTACCGCTTCCCCTCGGCAAAATCCGTGGTTCTGCTGATGTGGGAGAAGGCAAAGGATTTCCTGACCCGGGCGTTTACGGTGATTTTTATGGCCACGGTCATCATCTGGTTCATGCAGACCTTCGATACCCGGCTGAACGTGGTGGAAAACAGCGCCGACAGCATTCTCGCCGCGCTTGGGCGGCTGGTATCGCCCATTTTTGCGCCGCTGGGCTTCGGCGATTGGCGGATGGTGACGGCGCTGGTGTCCGGCTTCACCGCGAAGGAAGCGGTGGTCAGCACTTTCGGCGTGATTCTGGGCGTCAGCACGGAACAGCTTGGCATTGCGCTGCATTCTCTGTTTACTACGGCATCGGCGGCGAGCTTCCTTGCCTTCTGCCTGCTGTACACCCCCTGTGTGGCGGCGGTTTCCACCATTAAGACGGAGCTGAAATCCGGCTGGAAGACGGTGGGGATCGTGTTTGCACAGTGTCTGGTTGCCTGGCTGGCGGCATTCATGGTCTACCATGTGGGGCTGCTGCTGACATGAGCTGGCTGGATTATCTGCTGCTTGCCCTGATCGGCGGGTACTGTGCGTACTTACTGCTGCGCAGAAAGAAAAAAGACGGCTGCTGCGGGGACTGCTCCCGGTGCGGCGGCTGCGGCAGGAAAAGCGAAAAATAAATGACCCGCTGTCATCCGATTTTGGTGGATGACAGCGGGTTTTTGCACTATATTATTGCTTCCTTCGCCGGTTGTACAGCTTGGCAAGGCCTCCCTCGCTGGTTTCCCGGAAGCGGTGATCCAGATTGACGCCGGTCTCCCGCATGGCGCGGCACACCATGTCGTAGCTGATGTTCCGGGAGCCGGTGAGAAAATAGCTCAAATTGCAGGCGTTCATGGCGCGGACTGCGGCGACGGCGTTGCGTTCGATGCAGGGAATCTGCACAAGGCCGCAGATGGGGTCGCAGGTCAGACCCAGATGGTGCTCCATGGCGACCTCTGCGGCGTATTCCACCTGATCCAGATTCTGGTGGTACAGCTCTGCCAGTGCCGCCGCGGCCATGGAGCAGGCGGTGCCGATCTCCGCCTGACAGCCGCATTCCGCGCCGGAGATGGAGGCGTTGGTCTTGGTCAGGTTGCCGATGATGCCGGCGGTGGCAAGCCCACGGCAAATCTGCGCGTCGGTAAAGCCCTTCGTCACCTGGGCGTATTTGAGGACGGCGGGCAGTACGCCGCAGGCGCCGCAGGTGGGGGCGGTGACGATGGTGCCGTTGTCCGCGTTCTGCTCGGCGACGGCGTAGGCGTAAGCGGCGATCATCTGAAATTCCTTCATGGCCGGATTTTCGTCATCGGGGTGCTGCTCATACAGGTATTTTGCCTTGCGCTGGACGTTCAGACCGCCGGGAAGTACGCCGGTTTTGGAAAGACCCTCGTCGATGGACTGCTTCATGGTCTGCCAGACGTCCAGAAGGAACGCCCAGATCTCCGGCCCCTCGTTCAGCTCCACATAGTCGCTGAGGGTCTGGATGTAGCGCCATTTGCAGAAATCGGCGATCTCCGCGAAGGAATGCTCCACGTAGACTTCTTCACTCTCGGAATCCGTCTGACCGGGGATGCGGATATCGCCGCCGCCGATGGATTCCACCCGCAGCCTGTCCGCTTCCGCCCCGTTTTTCAGAGCGATCAGGTCCATGGTGTTGGGGTGGGCGGAGGCGGGGAGCGCCTCGCCGGAGAACACGATCTCCGTGGGGACGGGGGCGAGGACTTCCCGCAGCACCCGGTCGGTGCCGTGGCCCACGCCGGTTTTGCTCAGAGAGCCGTAGAGGATCACCCGGAAGCCGTCGGCCTGCGGGTGGGCGTTCTTAAAATAGTTCGCGGCACGTTCCGGCCCCATGGTGTGGGAGGACGAGGGGCCTTTGCCGGTTTTGTAAATTTCACGGATAGATTTCATGGAGGAACCTCCAAATGTCTTGTCTTTACGCCGGAAAACCGGCGGGGATTTCTTTCCCGTTTAGTATAGCAAATTCGGGAGGAAATTACAATGGGTTTTCCTCCCGGTTTTGCAGTGCCTCCAGACTCAATTCCCCCGCCAGCTTGTAAAGACTGTCGCAGAGCACCTGCTCCAGCGGAAGTCCTGCCCAGTCGGCGACCCGGGAATAAAACAGAGCCACGGCCGGCTCCAAGTACAGCGTAACCTTTGTCATAAGCGCCTCCTGAGCGGAAAATTTTTATGAAAAACATCTGCTTCATCCTATGCAGACCCTTGACAATGGTGCTATAATAGAGTATCAAGATTTGGCATTCTGAGAGGATGAGGAAATATGGCAAAAGAGAAAAAGGTGGAGCAGATCACCGACATGGAGGTCGATTTTGCGCAGTGGTACACGGACGTGTGCCGGAAGGCCGAACTGGTGGAGTACGCCTCCGTCAAGGGCTTTACCATACTGCGCCCCTATGGCTACGCCATCTGGGAGAATATGCAGCGGATCATGGACGGCGAATTCAAGAAAACCGGCCATGAGAACGTGGCAATGCCCGTGCTGATCCCGGAAAGCCTGCTGAAAAAGGAAGGCGAGCTGGTCAACGGATTTGCCCCCGAGGTAGCATGGGTCACCATGGGCGGCAGTGAGAAGCTGGAAGAGCGTCTGGCCTTCCGTCCCACCTCCGAGACCATGTTCTGCGACCACTGGTCGAACATTCTGCAGACCTACCGGCAGCTGCCCATGCTGTACAACCAGTGGTGCTCCGTCATCCGCTGGGAGAAGACCACCCGCCCCTTCCTGCGTTCCCGGGAATTCTGGTGGCAGGAGGGTCATACCATCCATGAGACCGCCGAGGAAGCCAAGGCCGAGACGGAGCAGCAGCTGAAGTGCTACGCCGATTTCTTTGAAAATGTTCTGGCCATCCCTGTGGTGCCCGGCCAGAAGACCGAGAAGGAGAAGTTCGCCGGCGCCGAAGCGACCTACACCGTGGAGTGCATGATGAAGGATCACAAGGCGCTTCAGGGCGCGACCTCCCACTACTTCGGCGACAAGTTCAGCCGTGCCTACAACGTTACCTTTACCGGCCGGGACAACAAGCAGCAGTACCCCTTCCAGACCTCATGGGGCAGCACGACCCGGATGATCGGCGCGGTGATCATGACCCACGGCGATAATAACGGATTGGTTCTGCCCCCCAAGATCGCCCCCATTCAGGTCATCATTCTGCCCATCGCTCAGCACAAGCCCGGCGTTCTGGAAGCGGCGGCGCAGCTGAAAGAGCGTTTGGTGAACGCCGGATTCCGGGTGAAGGTGGACGATTCCGACAACTCCATGGGCTGGAAGTGCGCAGAATACGAGATGAAGGGCGTGCCTCTGCGGGTGGAGTGCGGCCCGAGAGATCTGGAAAACGGCCAGTGCATTCTGGTGCGCCGGAACGACGGCGAGAAGACCGTGATCAAGCTGGAAGACCTGGAACAGGCCGTGGAAGCCCAGCTGGAGCTGGTGCAGAAGGGCATGTACGAAAAGGCAAAGAAGAATCTGGAGGAGCATATCTACGAGGCGCACTCCATTGAGGAAGCCAAGGAGCTTCAGCAGAAGAACGGCGGTTTCATCAAGACCATGTGGTGCGGCGATGAGGCCTGCGAGCTGAAGATGAAAGAGGTCGCCGGAATGTCCTCCCGGTGTATGCCCCTGAAGCAGGAGCATCTGGGCGACACCTGCGCCTGCTGCGGAAAGCCCGCCAAGCATATGATTTACTGGGGCGTTGCGTACTAAGAAGCAATAGACGAAAATGCAGGTCTGCCGAAAGGCAGACCTGCTTCTGAGGCTGTAAGTTTACATAATATGGAGGAATATGGAGAAAATTCTGATTATTGGCTGCTCCGGCAGCGGAAAATCCACCCTTGCCGTGGCTTTGGGGGAAAAGCTGGGTCTGCCGGTGGTGCATCTTGACCAGCTGTGGTGGAAAGAGGGCTGGCGCAATGTGACACGGGAAGAATTTGACTCCCGGCTTGCCATGGCGATGAACATGGACGGCTGGATCATCGACGGCAATTACAGCCGCACCATGGAAATGCGGCTGGCGAAATGCGACACCGTTATTTATCTGGATTTTAACCGCTGGGCGTGCCTGCGGGGGATGTGTCAGCGGGTGTTCGGCAATTACGGGAAGGCGCGTCCCGACATGGCGCAGGGCTGCCCTGAACGGTTCGACCCGGCCTTCGTGAAGTGGATCTGGAATTACAACAAAAACAACCGGGTGCGCAATTACATGTATCTTGCGCAGGCGAAGCACGCCAAAACGATCGTCCTGAAAAATCGGAAGGAGGTCAAGGCATTCCTCCGGAATCTGGGGGACACGCTGCCCGACTGAATCCGACACGACAAAAATTGACAGCCCCAACCGTCAGGTTGGGGCTGTAAAGATATTGAATTCTTACACGATGCCCTGTGCGGTCATGGCGTCGGCGACTTTCAGGAAACCGGCGATATTGGCACCGGCAACGTAGTTGCCCTCCATGCCGTATTCCTTGGCGGCGTTGTCCAGATTGTGGAAAATATTCACCATGATGGTCTTCAGCTTGGCATCCACTTCCTCGAACGTCCAGCTCAGGCGCTCGGAATTCTGGGTCATTTCCAGCGCGGAGGTGGCGACACCGCCGGCGTTGGAGGCCTTGCCGGGGCAGAACAGAATGCCGTGCTCCTGCAGGTAAGCGGTGGCGTCCAGAGAGGTGGGCATGTTGGCACCCTCGGCCACGGCGAAGCAGCCGTTTGCCACCAGCGTCTTGGCGTCGTCCAGCAGAAGTTCGTTCTGGGTGGCGCAGGGCAGAGCCACGTCACACTTTACCGTCCACACGCCCTTGCCCTCGTGGTAGACGGAGTTGGGACGCGCCTTGGCGTACTCGGTCAGGCGGGCGCGGCGCACCTGCTTGACGTCGATGAGGGTGGCCACATCGATGCCGTCGGGATCGTAGATCCAGCCGGTGGAATCAGAACAGGTGACGGGCTTGGCACCCAGCTGCCATGCCTTCTCAATGGCGTAGGTCGCCACATTGCCCGCGCCGGAGACCACAACGGTCTTGCCCTCAAGGGACTTGCCGTTGCAGCGGAGCATTTCGTCCGTCAGGTACAGCAGGCCGTAACCGGTGGCTTGGGTACGGGCAAGGCTGCCGCCGTAGGAAAGACCCTTGCCGGTGAGCACGCCCTCGTACAGATTGCGGATGCGCTTATACTGGCCGAACAGGTAGCCGATTTCCCGGCCGCCCACGCCGATGTCGCCGGCGGGAACGTCGGTATCCGCGCCGATGTACTTGTATAGCTCCGTCATGAAGCTCTGGCAGAAAGCCATGACTTCCCGGTCGGACTTGCCCTTGGGGTCAAAGTCGGAACCGCCCTTGCCGCCGCCGATGGGCAGACCGGTGAGGCTGTTCTTGAACACCTGCTCAAAGCCCAGAAACTTGATGACGCTTAAGGTAACGCTGGGATGGAAGCGCAGACCGCCCTTGTAGGGTCCGATGGCACTGTTGAACTGGACGCGATAGCCGTTGTTCACCTGAACCTGACCCTTGTCGTCCACCCACGGAACCCGGAACAGGATGGCACGCTCGGGGGTGGTCAGACGCTCCAGCAGAGCGTCACGGCGGTAAGCATCCTCGTTTTTCTCAATTACGGGGCGCAGAGATTCCAGAACTTCATAGACCGCCTGATTGAATTCGGGCTGGTCGGGATTTTGCTTTTTGACCCGGGCAAGGGTCTCGTCAACATAACTCATGAACAAATGTCCCTCCATGAAAGATTGGGAAGCTCTGGACAAATCGGCGAGAGCTGACAGCGAGAGATTTTTCACCAGATGAAGGTTTCAGAAGCGGAGGAATACTGTATGTATTTCCCGCTTCTGAAACCGCACAGCTGGGGAAAAAGATCCGCTGCTCAGCCGAAGACGATTTGTTCAGAGATTCCAAAGTATGCCCGAATTGTAACAGAACCGGGCGGAAAAAACAAGGGGTATCTGCAACTTTTTCGTCGCGTGATTGCATTTTCCGCAAAATCGTCGATCGGCACAGGCGGAATCGGAAGACTGGAAAGCGTCATCTTGCCCGGGGAATGATCTCCTCCCGGATGACCGAAACAAGAGTGTCCAGATCTTCGGCGGTGGTGTCCCGGCACAGGGAGACCCGGAAGGAGCCGTCCATGATCTCCGGAGGCAGCCCCATGGCTTCCAGCACATGGCTGCGGTGCCCCTTGGCACAGGCGGAACCGGCGGAAACGCAGATGCCGTGGTCTTGCAGAATATTGATGGTGTTCTGGGTGGGTACGCCGGGGACGGACAGGGACAGAATGTGGGGCGCGTCGTGAGCGCCGTTGACGACCAGCCCGTCCAGATTGGAAAGTTGGGAAACGGCATGCGAAAGCAGCGCCTTTTCCCGGGCGGCATCTGCGTTAAAAGTGGCGGACAGGGCGGTGCAGGCGGCGGCGAAGCCGAAAATGGCCGGGGTCGCTTCCGTGCCGCTGCGGTAGCCTCCCTCCTGACCGCCGCCTTGCAGCAGCGCCGGGAAGGACTTCAGTCGGGGAGAGATATACAGCGTGCCGCAGCCCTTGGGACCGTGGATTTTATGAGAAGAAACGGAGATCAGGTCCGCGCCCAGCGTCTTCGCGGAGAAGGGGACTTTCAGGAAGCCCTGCACCGCGTCAGTGTGGAAAATTGCGTCGGGGCAGAGCCGGTGGGTCAGCCGCGCCATCTGCTGAATGGGCATGACGGAACCGGCCTCGTTGTTGACCATCATGACGGAAACCAGAATGGTGTCCTTCCGCAGAGCGGCTTTCAGCGCGTCCACGGAGATGCGCCCCAGACTGTCCGGCTGCAAATAGGTCACGGAGAAGCCCTGAGATTCCAGATCCTTCATGCAGTTTAAGATAGCGTGATGCTCGATAGCGGTGGTGACGATGTGCTTTCCCCGCTTGCCCATGCGCTTCGCGGTGCCGAACACGGCCCAGTTGTCGGCTTCCGTGCCGCCGGAGGTGAAGAATACCCGGTCAGGTTCCGCTCCCATGGCGGCGGCGACGGCGTGGCGGGCGGTACGCAGTTCCCGAGCGGCGCGGATGCCGAAATCGTACAGAGCGCTGGGATTGCCCCAGTTTTCAGTCAGCGCTTTTGTCATGGCCTCCACTGCCTCCGGGCAGGGGCGGGTGGTGGCGGAATTGTCAAGGTAAATCATGTTATTATCCCTTTTCGTCGATTATTTTCCCACGCAGAACCGCTCGAAAATTCGCGCGGTGATGTCCTCCCGGACGGTTGCGCCGGTGATCTCGCCCATGGCTTCCATGGCCTGCTCCACGTCGGTGAGCACCGCGTCGGGGGTGACGCCCAGCTGCAGGCCCTGAAGAGCCCGAAGCATGGCTTCGTAGGCCCGGCGGATGGCGTCGAACTGCCGGGCGTTGGTGAGAATGGAGCCGTCGCAGGGCGTTTCGTTTTCAAACATGGTGTCAACGGCGTCCGCAAGCTGGTCAAGCCCCGCCCCGGTTTTCGCGCAGATGGGAATGACATTCAGGAAGGGCAGTTCCCCCGGCTCCACGGCGCTGCCAAGGTCGGTTTTGTTGATGAGCGCCACCGCGTTCTCCTGCTCCATGCACAGATCGATGATGACCTGATCTTCTTCGTCCAACGGCTGGGAGCCGTCGCAGACGAAGATCACCAGATCGGCGTTCTCCACCGCTTCCCGGGAACGCCGGACGCCCATGGCCTCCACGGTATCAGCGGTTTCCCGGATACCGGCGGTGTCGATGAGCCGCAGACGGGTGGAACCCAGCAGCACCGTTTCCTCCACGGTATCCCGGGTGGTGCCGGGGACGTCGGTGACGATGCAGCGGTCAAACCCTGCCAGCGCGTTCAGAAGACTGGATTTGCCCACATTGGGTTTGCCCACAATGGCGGCGGCCACGCCCTGCCGGAGAATACGCCCCTGACCGTAGGTTTGCAGCAGGGCATACAGCGCTTTGGCATCGCCGCGAAGGCTTGTGTTGTACTGTTCAAGCCCAAAATCTTCAATATCCTCGTCGGGATAGTCCAGCACCGCGTGGAAATGGCTGCACAGATTGGTCAGATCGTCGTAAATGGGTGTGAGTTGTTTTTGCAGCCTGCCGCCCACCTGCCCCGCGGCGTTGGCGGCGGCATCGGCGGTGTCCGCTTCGATGAGATCGATGACGGCTTCCGCCTGGGTCAGATCCATTTTTCCGTTGAGAAAGGCGCGCTTGGTGAATTCTCCCCGCTTTGCGGGAAGCGCCCCGGCGAGATACAGAGCTTCCAGCCCTGCCGCCAGCACGGCAGGGGAGCCATGGCAGTGAAATTCCACCGTGTCCTCGCCGGTGTAGGAGTGGGGCGCGCGGGAGACCACTGCCATGCACTGGTCAATGACCCGGCGCTGCTTGTCGTGAAGGGTTCCGAGAACCAGACGGCGGTCGGGAGATTCCACAAGGGATTTTCCGCTGTTCAATGTAAATACCTTATCCGCAACCGCAATGCAGCCGTCACCCGACAGGCGGATGATGCCGATGGCGGAAACAGAAGCGCCGGTGGATACGGCGGCGATAACGTAGGACATAAGAAGCCTCCTGATTTGATTTTACGCTCGGAGATAGGTCATCCGGCATTCTGTTCCAAACGGAGCGCCTTTCTGCGCACCGTCCATGCGAAAGCCGTAATGTTCATAAAAACCGATGGCCGGGTCGTTGTTTTCCAACACCCAGAGTGTGACAGGGGAGCGGCGGTCAAGGCGGCTCAGCGTGGCATCCATGAGCTTCCGACCAAGCCCCAGACCCTGAGCTTCTTTCAATAGATAGATGGCAAATACCTCACCGGCACCGGAATCGTCTGTACCGTAGCAGCTGAAACCCACAATCTTTCCGTTCAGCCGGACGACGAGGGTGTTTTCCGGCCAGCGGCGGGCAATCTCTTGACATTTTTCCAACGTCTGACGGACGATAAATGCTTCCGGCATCCGGCCGGTGTAGGTTTCCTGCCAGCTTTTCCAGTGTACGAAACCCTTCCCGTCGGTATCCTCGGGGCGCATCGGATGGATTTTGACGTCCATTTGGGAAACCTCCCTTATTCTTCTTTCAGAAATGCCAGAGGGTCGCCATCACCGGCAATGAAGTGCATCAGCATGTACGCGCACATAATGGCCACGTTTTCCTCACGCAGGATCCGTCGGCATTCCGCCCGGTCGGCGAGGATCACCTGAATGTCCTCCGACGATTCCTGATGTGCCGAGGTGGGTTCGCCGCTGCAATAGCCGAATACGGTGCCGCAGCTTTCGTCGGTCATGCCGATGGTGGTGAAAAACGGCCGGGAATAGGCGCCTGCGTCCACCGGGGTAAAGGTAAGCCCGGTTTCCTCGTACATTTCCCGGATACCGGCGGCCACCATGTCTTCGCCGCTTTCAACCAGACCGGCGGGGAATTCGTAGACGTAGTCCCCCAGGGGGTAACGGTACTGGCGGACGAGGACAACTCTGTCCTTCTTCTCTCCGTATACGCCGAAAAGAATGACGCCGTCGGGCTTATTCTCCCGGGAAACGGCCTTGAGCTGCTCGATTTTCTTTGCCCGGGAAGCGACAAAATAAGGCGCGGACGTTCCGTCCCGGTGGACGGCCTCGAATTCATAAAAGTTCAGAAACCGGGTATCAGACAATTTTTTGATCTCTCCGATTTGGCTCATTGCAGTACCCTCCAGAATTTCATAACACTTTACTATAGCATTATAAAGTCAAAAAAGCAATGATATTCCGCCAAAATCCGGGCATACTTCCCTCGGGAAACTCTGAACAAATCGCCTTCGGCTGAGCAGCGGATCTTTTTCCCCAGCCGCGCGGTTTCAAAAGTGGGAAATACACAAAGTATTCCTCCACTTTTGGAACCTTCGTCTGGGGAAAAATCTCTCGCCGTCAGCTCTCGCCGATTTGTTCAGAGCTTCCCTAGAAAGTGGAGGAGGGGAAGTCATGACAGATGAACAGATCAAAAGCCGATTTGCCGAAGCGGGAGATTTCGTGACCCGCACCCTGCGCTGCGACGGAAATACCCTCTATGCCTACTACATCGACGGCCTGACCTCCGGCGGGGATATTTCGGAGTACGTGTTCCGACCGATTTCGGAAAATCTCTCCGGAAATCTGGAGGAAGCCTACGACGCCGCCCTCCACGGCGCTGTCTATAACTCGGCGGTATCCGTCTGCGAGGATGTGGACGAGGTGGCGCTGAAGCTGGTGAATGGCTTCTGCATCGTCCTGTTCCCCGGCGTGGGCGCTCTCGCTTTTGAGGTAAAAACCGGCGTCAAGCGGGGACCGTCCTCCCCGGAAGTGGAAAACACGGTGAAGGGGCCGAAGGACGCCTTTGTAGAAACCATCCGGGTCAATACCAGCCTGATCCGCCGCCATCTGCGGACGCCGGATCTGCGATTGTACGAAACAAAGGTTGGCCGCCGGTCGCTGACCAACGCGACGGTCGCGTGGGTGGAGGGCATTACAAACCCGGAACTGGTGAAACGTATGAAGCGGCGGCTGGATACCATAGACATCGACGGCTTTCTGTCGCCGTCGGCAGTGGAGGAGTACGTCACCGGCTCCCGCGCCACGGCGTTTCCGCTGCTGCAATACACGGAGCGTCCCGACCGCTTCTGTCAGGGGCTGCTGGACGGCCGGGTCGGACTGCTGGTGGACGGACTGCCACTGGCCTATCTTGCCCCGGCAACGCTGGGCTATCTGCTGGAAAGCCCGGAGGACAGGGGCCGGGATTATGTGCTGGCGTCCTGCATCCGAATTCTTCGCTACGGAGCACTGCTGACGGGACTGCTGCTGCCGGCAATCTATATTGCGTTTGTCAGCTTCCATCAGGACTGGATACCCCAGCAGCTGCTGAACATTATCCTATTGAATAAAGAAATGGTGCCGTTTTCCACAGCGGCGGAGGTTCTGGGGCTGCTGATTGCCTATGAGCTGCTGCAGGAATCCGGAATTCACCTGCCGCAGGCCATTGGACAGGCGGTCTCCACCATCGGTGGTATTGTGGTGGGAACGGCAGCGGTGGAAGCGAGGCTGATCTCTCCTGTGGCACTGGTGGTGATCAGCGCGGCGGGCGTGTGCGGCTTTGTCCTGCCCAACCGGGATCTGGCGGAAGCCATTCGGGTCTGGCGGTTCGGCATGGGCGTGCTGGCGTCGTTTTTCGGTATCAGTGGACTGACGGTGGGGCTTGTGCTGCTGATCCTCCATCTTGCAAGTCTTAAGTGCCTGGACGTAGGCTATCTGACGCTGTTTCCCAGCAGCAGAGGGCTTCTGAGGAAGCGCTTGAAGAAGGAAAAGACGCGGGACCCGAAGCTTCATCCGGAAGATGAAAAAAATCAGAAATAATCCTTAAAAACCGCTTGACAAAAGGTAGAACAGGTGGTAATATATGCAAGCTGTTTCGAGAGAGACGGCAGCGAAAGTAAATTGCGTGCAAAGGAAAATGAAAAAGGACGAAAAAAGTTCTTGACAAAGTACAGAGCGCGTGATATACTGAGCAAGCTAACCGCGAGTGCGG
>OJKC01000159.1_pt1 | contig 70094 bp, 62 predicted proteins | sample 1596401 | NCBI WGS metagenome assembly OJKC01 (sample SAMEA4350162, study PRJEB24818) | metagenome | biome: human; feature: gut; material: faeces | place: Denmark | collected 2013-09 | reverse complement strand
GGCCTGCTGCTGGGTATCGGCAGCTCGTTCACCAACGAAACCATGCTGGCGGCCTATGGACTGAACAGCGTCATCCACCCCGGTACCCTGATCTACACCATTCTGGACGTGATGAGCCAGACCGGCAGCGCCGTGTTCAACAACCTGGCCCTGCTGTTCGCCATGGGCGTGGCCATCGGCATGGCCCGCAAGGAAAAAGAGGTGGCGGCACTGTCCGGTGCGGTGGCCTATATCATCATGAACACAGCCATTCAGGCCATGATCAACGCGGCAGGCGGCGTGGACGCAATGCCTGCCAATTCCACCACCACCATGCTGGGCATCACAACCCTGCAGATGGGTGTGTTCGGCGGCATCGTGGTCGGTCTGGGCGTGGCGGCGCTGCACAACAAGTTCTATAAGATCGAGCTGCCGCAGGTGCTGGCCTTCTTTGGCGGTACACGCTTTGTGCCCATCGTCAGTTCTATTGTGTATTTGGTGGTCGGCATTGCCATGTTCTATATCTGGCCGGTGGTGCAGAGCGGTATTGCCGCGCTGGGTGCACTGGTGCTGGCTTCCGGCTACGCAGGCACCTTTATTTACGGCCTGCTGGAGCGTGCGCTGATTCCCTTTGGCCTGCACCATGTGTTCTACATGCCGTTCTGGCAGACCGCTGTGGGCGGCACCGCCATCATCGACGGCGTCACCGTGACCGGCGCACAGAACATCTTCTTTGCCGAGCTGGCTTCCAAGTCCACCACGGTGTTCTCGGTCAGCGCTACCCGTTTCATGGCCGGTAAGTTCCCCTTTATGATGTTCGGTCTGCCCGGCGCGGCGCTGGCGATGTACCAGTGTGCCAAGCCGGAAAAGAAAAAGGTGGCAGGCGGCCTGCTGCTGTCTGCGGCGTTGACGGCTTTCCTCACTGGCATCACCGAGCCGCTGGAATTTACCTTTATTTTTGTGGCACTGCCCATGTACGCGGTGCACTGCGTGCTGGCCGGTCTGTCCTTCATGCTGATGCACATTCTGAATGTGGGCGTGGGCATGACCTTCTCCGGCGGTCTCATCGACCTGGTGCTGTTCGGTGTGATGCAGGGCAACGCCAAGACCCACTGGGTGTGGGTGGTCGTGGTCGGTGCGGTGTACTTTGTACTGTACTACATCATTTTCCGCTTTATGATCTCCAAATTTGACTACAAGACCCCGGGTCGCGATGATGCCGAGGAAGTCAAGCTGTACACTCGTGCGGACGTGAACGCCCGCAGCGCCGCTTCCGGCAGCACCGCCCCCGCAGGGGATGATCCGGTCAGCGCCCTAATCGTAGAAGGTCTGGGCGGTGCCGCTAATCTGTCCGACGTGGACTGCTGTGCAACCCGCCTGCGCTGCACCGTCAAAGACGCTGCGCTGGTCCGGCAGGATGTGCTCAAGGCCTCCGGTGCCTCCGGCGTCATCTGCAAGGGCAACGGCGTGCAGGTGGTGTACGGTCCCAAGGTGGCCGTCATCAAGGCAAAGCTGGAAGATTATCTGGAAAATGCACCCAAGACCCCGGCGGCGACCGCAGCACCCGCCCCGGCAACGGCTCCCGCAGCAAAAGATACCGTGCTGTCTGCCTGCCTGAACGGCACGGTAGTGCCGCTGGCCGATGTGAAGGATGAAGCCTTTGCCAGCGGTGCACTGGGGGATGGCATTGCCATTGAACCCACCGACGGTGAACTGGTGGCACCTGCTGACGGTGAGATCTCCTCCACCTTTGAGACCCACCATGCCGTGGGCATGACCACGGCTGACGGTGCCGAACTACTGATGCACATCGGCATCGATACGGTCAAGCTGGGTGGCAAGCACTTTACCTACCTCGTCAACGAGGGCGACAAGGTGAAGAAAGGCCAGCCGTTGATCCGCTTTGAACTGGAAGCCATTAAGGCCGAAGGATATCCCGTGACCACGCCGCTCATTGTCTGCAATACTGATGACTATGCTGCCGTCGCGGCTAAAGCCAGTGGCGCCGTAAAGCAAGGCGATGCGCTTCTGGAACTGAAGCACTAAGCGTTTCTCCCAAACTGTAAGGCAGAGTTGTTATAAAGGGGGCTGTTGCAAAATAGCCCCAACGAAAAAATGAGATAGACTTCCCCCAAAGGGGTTGCCTATCTCATTTTTTGTTGTAAGCTGAAACTGCAATGAACCAACTACAACATGAACAGTATCGCAAAGTTAATCAATCGGAATATCCTTGTTCCGACCATCCGAAAATACCTTTGATGCGGACAGAAAGCTGTGCAGAAGGACGCTCGCTAAACGAATACCTCCGAGGAATCTCGATCACCCTGAACGCCAGCTTCGAGCAGGTGGAACAGCTCAAGGCGGTATCAACCTACGATGGTGCGGAAATTTTTGAAGAAATTTCCGAAAGAGGGGCATAAAAGCGATGCGCTTGCCCGCAGCACTGTGTAAAATTCAAAGAAAGAAGCGTGAAACCGATGGATTTTCAAAAAGTACATGGATGACCCCGCCCGGTTCGCATCCGACTTCAGGGTTCGGAGCCCGGCACGGTCCGCCAAAGTTTTTTGGACATAAAAAACGCCGCATCGTACAAAACGATGCGGCAAATTGGTGGACCTAGAGGGATTCGAACCCTTGACCTCTCGGATGCGAACCGAACGCTCTCCCAGCTGAGCTATAGGCCCATATTTAGGGGCGTGACGCGGTTGGGCGACCAACCGACATACTCCCCATTTGAATGCCCACAACTCCGTGGGGCACAAAAGCGATACGCTTGCACTCCCAGCTGAGCTATAGGCCCATATTTAGGGGCGTGACTCGGTTGGGCGACCAACCGACATACTCCCCATTTAAATGCCCACAACTCTGTGGGGCACAAAAGCGATACGCTTGCACTCCCAACTGAGCTACAGGCCCATGTGATGACCCTGTAAGTGTAACTCTGTCGGGGCGATTTGTCAAGCAGTTTCTCGCACAAATGCGCAGCCGTTTGTCCACCGCTCAGCGGTTGCCCAGCTGCCAGAAGGCCACCGCGCTGGCGGCCGCCACATTCAGGGAATCCACGCCGTGGGACATGGGAATTTTGACGGTGTAATCGCAGGCAGCGATGGTGCTGTGGGCCAGGCCGTCGCCCTCGGTGCCCAGCACGACGGCCAGCTTCGGCTCGGCGGCAAGGGCGGCATCGTCGATGCTCACCGAGCGGTCGCTCAGAGCCATAGCGGCGGTCTTGAAGCCCAGTTCGTGCAGCTGGGCGATGCCCTTTTCCGGCCAGTCGGCCGGGCAGCCGCCGATCTGCGCCCAGGGCACCTGGAACACCGTGCCCATGCTCACCCGCACTGCCCGGCGGCACAGCGGGTCGCAGCAGGAGGGTGTGATGAGCACTGCGTCCATGTTCAGGGCCGCCGCGCTGCGGAAAATGGCACCCACGTTGGTGGAGTCCACGATGCCTTCCAGCACGGCCACCCGGCGGGCACTGCGGCAAAGTTCCTCCACGCTGCGCGGGGCCGGGCGGCGGAACGCGCACAGCACGCCCCGGGTCAGCTCGAAGCCGGTCAGACCGGCCAGGGTCTCCCGGTCGGCCGTGTACACCGGCGCATCCCCACAGCGGGCCAGAATGTCTGCCGCAGGGCCGGTGATCTGTTTGCGCTCCATCAGCAGCGAAAGCGGCTGGTACCCGGCGTCCAGCGCCCGGGCGATCACCTTCGGGCTCTCGGCGATGAAGATGCCCTTTTCCGGCTCCAGCCGATTGCGCAGCTGCGCCTGGGTCAGCCGGGCGTAAACGTCCAGCTCCGGGGCGGAAATGTCTGTGATCTCAATGATATTCGGCATCAGGGGGTTCTCCTTTGGCAATGCATTTTCTCTATTCTAGCACATCCCCGCCGGGAATGCAAAAAGGTTGTTTTGTCTGCGCACAAAGCGGCAATTGCTCACGCTCCGGGGTCGGCATCTTCCCCGCTGATCTCCTCGATCTCCCGGCCCCGCAGCGGCGCAAAGGGCGAGAAGATCTTTGCCCGGCTCTGCAGGCTCATGCGGGGGTGTTTGCGGCGGGACTCCGGGCTGTCCGGGCGGCTTTTGTCCAGGATGTCCGCATACTTGCGGGCAGTCTCGCGGCCCAGCGCACTTTCTTGATATTCCTTCATGCCTTGTGCCCTCCGATCTGGCCGTTGCGCTGGCGCATGGTGGCCCCTTCCTCATAACTGCTGGCCTTGAGCAGCGCGTTCTTGCCGAACCGGTTCCGGATGTCCAGCATGGTCTGCTGCAGGCGCTTTTCCTTTTCCTGCTTCTGGGTGTCGTGGAACAAGTCCACCTGCTCGACGCCTGCATCTTCCTGCACCCGGTTGGCCGTCAGGTTGATGCGCCGCACCGTGAGGGCCGGGTCGGTGATGCGGCGGAACAGCTTTACGCTCTGCTCCACGATCTGGCTTCCCAGGTTCGTGGGCGTTTCCAGCCGCACGGTGCCGTGGGCCGCCTTCGGCAGGGTGCGGCCATAGCGGTCGGTCTGGGTGGTGCCGCGGTAGCCGCCGCTATCCACATTCTCCCGGTCGTAGCCCACTTCCAGCGTCAACGAGTCGGTGACCAGCTTTTTCTCGGTCAGGCGGAACATGAGCAGCTCCGCCATCTCCCGCACGATGAGCGCCGCCTTTTCATTGGTGTAGGGGCAGCCCAGCACCTGCCCTTCGCTGATGCTGTTGGTGCTGGCCTTATAGCTCTTGATCTGGGCCATGCCGCAGGGCTCATACCCCCAGGCGTGGTCGATGAGGATCTCTGCGTCCACGCCAAAGGTATCGTAGAGCCAGTCCTCGTTCTGCAGGGACAGCCGCGCCAGCTCCCCCATGGTGTGGATGCCGTGGGCTTCCAGCTTTTTCACGGTGCCGGGGCCGGTCATCCAGAAATCCGTCATGGGGCGGTGGTCCCACAACAGATAGCGGAAGCTCTCCTCGTCGAGCTGGGCAATGCGCACGCCGTCCGCATCCGGCGAGATGTGCTTTGCCACGATGTCCATGGCCAGCTTTGCGAGATACAGGTTCGTGCCGATGCCCGCCGTGGCGGTGATGCCGGTCTCGGCCAGCACTTCGCGCACCAGCTTCATGGCCAGCTCGTGGGCCGTCAGCTTGTAAAGCGGCAGGTAGCTCGTCACATCCATGAAGACCTCGTCAATGGAATAGGGGTGGATGTCCTCAGGGGCCACATAGCGCAGATAGATTTTGTTGATCTGCTCCGACACCTGCAGATACCGGGCCATCCGGGGCGGCGCAACGATGTAATCCAGCCGGAGGGAGGGGTCCGCATTCAGGCGGGCGGCATCCGACGACGACGCCAGAAAGTCGTAACTACCATTTTCCCGGCGCACGGCCCGGCGCTGGCGGATGGCCGCCTGCAGCCGCTGGGCGTTTACCTCTTTTGTGCGCTGAACCACCTCGAACAGCCGGGCGCGGCCCGGGATGCGGTAGGCCTTGAGGGAGGGCGAGACCGCCAGGCAGATGGTCTTTTCGGTGCGGGAGGCGTCGGCCACCACAAGGTTCGTGGAAAGCGGGTCCAGCCCGCGGTCCACACACTCCACCGAGGCATAAAAGCTTTTCAGATCAATGGCCAGATACACCCGCTGCTGTTCCATCCTGCGCCCCTCCTTAAAACAACTCTTTGTTTTAGTTTATCATAATTATTTGTTGTTTTCAAGAGGTTTCTGCGCAAAAAAGACCGGCGGTCCTTCACGGGCTGCCGGTCTTCCGAAACCGCTTTTTACAGGTTATTGTAGCGGTTGTATGCGTTGCAGATCTTGTTGGAGTTGTTGATGAGGATGTTCGTGCCCACGAAGGTGCCCACAAAGCACAGCAGTGCACCGAACAGACGCCACATCAGCACGGTGGTGCCGTTCTCCTGGAAGGTCATGCCGTAGCGCGGGGCGTTGGCAGCCAGACGGTTGCCCAGCTTGTACTCCCAATACAGCGAGTAGAGGCCGCAGGTCACGATGGACAGCAGGATATACTGCAGCAGGCCGCCGGTCTCCTGGCCGTCGCCGCTGCAGGCAATGTTGACGTCATGGGCCATCTTGTAGACGAAATAATAGGAATAGATGCCGCAGGTGATGATGCTCAGCAGAATGTAGGAGATCAGGCCGCGGTTATCGGTCAGGCGCTCCCCGGCATAGACCGTGTCGCCCTTCTGGATGGTGTCGCGCACCTCGTTGACGGCGCTGGTCAACTCGCCCTCGGCAGACTGGAACACCTTGTTGGCCGATTCCGTCACCTGGGTCTGGGCCGAAACGTCTGCGCCGCAAGCCGGGCAGAACTTGGTGCCCGGCTGGATCTCTTTGCCGCAATGTGAACAGAACATTTTCAATTTCCTCCTTGTAAATACGAGATCACCCGGAAGGCCAGGCCGCTGCGCGGGTCAAACGCCACAACATTCCCGTCCCCCCGGAACATTCTATATACATACACGATGAGGAAAGCACCGATCATCGCGTACATACATCCCTTCAAAAATTTTCGGGGCAGCTTTTTCCGGCACAGCCAGAGCGCCGCACCCACCGGCGGAAGCAAAAACAGCGGGTGATAATAAAACGCCTGCCGCAGGTCCAGCCGCAGAACGCTCAGCCAGGCGCGGGTCATGCCGCAGCCTGCGCAGGAAACGCCGGTCACCAGACGGATGGGGCAGCCGAACAGGCGGTTGAGCACCACCAGCAGTGCGGCACTGGCCGCAAGGTCCAGCACACTGCGCAGTTCCCGTTTCTTTGTCGTCTCCATCTGTTTTATCAATTCCGCCTTTTTGATGAAATCCACCCTCAGTTTACCGCGTCATGCCGGTTTCGTCAATAAAAAACACGGATTTTACTCAAACGTTTCCGGCCTTCCATGTGTGATACACTTCTCCTTCCAGCGTCTTCCACTGGAACAGTCCATCCTCCAGCGTCATGTAGCTGTGGGCGCTGCCTTCTTTGGGGATGCTCAGGGAACCGGGGTTCAGGTAGAGGTTCCCCTCGCCGAACTCGGTCCACGCCGGGATGTGGGTGTGACCGTGCAGCAGGATATCCCCCGCAGCCAGCGGCGGCAGGTTTTTCAGGTTGTGCACATGGCCGTGGGTGGCGTAGATCAGCTTCTCGCCCACCGGCAGCACGGCGTAATCGGCCAGGATGGGGAAATCCAGCACCATCTGGTCCACCTCGGCGTCGCAGTTGCCCCGCACGCAGAGCAGCTTCTGCTTCAGGCTGTTCAGCAGCGGGATGACCTCTTTGGGCGCGTAGCCCTCCGGCAGGTCGTTGCGGGGGCCGTGGTACAACAAATCACCCAGCAAAAGCAGGCGGTCGGCCCCCTCCCGCTCAAAGGCTTCGATCATCTTTTTGCAGTAAAGTGCAGACCCGTGCAAATCGGACGCGATCATCCATTTCATGGCAGCTTCTCCTTATTATAAAGTATCCATTTTTATTGTAGCGTCCCTGTGAAAAATGGTCAAGCCTATAAAAGTCATACTTTTAAGTGTGGATATCTTGACAAGCTGCCGGAGATGTGGTATCTTTAAGCCAATAAAAATCGTGTGGATTTTTACAGCAGTATGCTACTTTTCGCCACACAATGGTTCTTCCGGGAGCCATTGTGTGGCTTTTTTGTGCGTAAAAGTCTCGATAGAAACTTTTACGCACCCAGTCTATCTTTAGGAGCAACCAAACACTATGAACGAAACCTTTATGAAAGAAAAACCGGTGCTGCCGCTGCTGGTGTCCATGGCGCTGCCCAACGTCATCTCCATGCTGGTGAACAGCCTGTACAACATCGTGGACAGCCTGTTTGTGGCCCGCATCAGCGAAGACGCCATGACGGCCCTGTCGCTGGTGTTCCCCATCCAGAACTTTGCCAACGCCATCGCCATCGGCTTTGGCATCGGCATCAATGCCATGATCGCGCTGTACCTTGGCGCGGGCGACCACAAAAAAGCCGAGACCGCCGCCACCCACGGCATGGCGCTGAGCCTGGTGCACGGCGTCGTCATCACCCTCGTCAGCATTGCCATCATGCCCAGCTTTCTGCGCCGGTTCACCAGCGATGAAAGCCTGATCGCATCCGGCATCACCTACTCCACCATCGTGTTCCTGTTTGCCACCATCAACATGGCGGCGCTGGCCTTTGAAAAGATGTTCCAGGCCGTGGGCCGCATGAAGGTGACTATGGTGGCGCTGATCTTCGGCTGCGTGTGCAACATCATCCTGGACCCCATCCTCATCTTCGGCCTGGGCCCGGTGCCTGCGCTGGGCATTGCGGGCGCAGCCCTTGCCACCGGCATCGGCCAGCTGCTGAGTTTGTGCGTGTACCTCGTCGTCTACGCCCGCACCGAGCTGCCCATCCGCCTGCGCCGCAGCTGCCTGCGGCCGGACGCCGCACTGGACGGCAAACTCTATGCTATCGGCGTGCCCGCCATCCTGAACCTGGCCCTGCCGTCTCTGCTGGTCACCTTCCTCAACGGCCTGCTGGCCGGTTTCTCTCAGAGCTATGTGGTGGTGCTGGGCATTTACTACAAGCTGCAGACCTTTTTGTACCTGCCCGCCAACGGCATCGTGCAGGGCATGCGCCCGCTCATCGGCTACAACTACGGTGCCAAAGAGCACGCCCGCGTGAAAAAGCTCTACGAACTCACCCTCATCATGAGCGCGGCCATCATGGCGGCAGGCACGGTCATCTGCCTGTTCGCTTCCCGCCCGCTGATGCAGATGTTTACTTCGAACCCCGAGACCATCACCTACGGCGAAACTGCCCTGCGCATCATCTGTCTGGGCTTCATCGTGTCGGCGGTGTCCACCACCTCCTCCGGCGCGCTGGAGGGCTTGGGCAAGGGTGCGGAATCGCTGGTCATCTCGCTGTGCCGCTACATTATCTTTATCATGCCGCTGGCGGCCGTGCTGTGCCATTTCCTCGGTGCAAACGGCGTGTGGCACGCCTTCTGGGTCACCGAGGTGCTGTCGGCGCTGGTGGCCTATCCGGTGTACCGCAAGGCAGTGGCAAAACGATAAAGCTATCCTGATTTTACTATTTGCGAGCCGGAAAAATCTGCGGATTTTTCCGGTTCGCTTTTTCGCAGAAAGGGGCCGCCGCCGTTCACGGCATCTTTCACTACGAGCTTTTTCCTGCACAATCTCCTAGTAATACAGTCGGATATCTTTGGCTATTCTGCCGAAGTGTATGAACACTTTATGGCCCCCTCTTGCAATTCCTATCAAAAAGATATAGAATGCAGGCAGAGAGTTATCCTAGCGCAACACTCTGATATGCGTGTTCGCTGGTTCTACGTTATTTGGAGGTGCATTTTATGAGCAGTCCGCTGCTGGAAGTCAAAGATTTACAGGTCACCGTCGGCGAGGAGCAGAAAGTCCTGCTGAACGGGTTGAACCTGACCATCAACGCCGGTGAGACCCATGTTCTCATGGGCCACAATGGTGCCGGCAAGTCCACCCTGATGAGCGCCCTGATGGGCGACCCGCGCTATACCATCACCCGCGGCCAGATCATCTTCAACGGGCAGGACGTGACCCACGAACCCGCCGATGTGCGTGCCCGGGCGGGCATGTTCCTTTCGTTCCAGACACCGGAGGAAATTCCCGGCATCACGCTGGAAAACTTCCTGCGCACCGCGCAGAACGCCATCACCGGCAAGCCGGTCAAGGTGTTTGCCTTCCGCAAGGAGCTGGCCCAGCAGATGGAGGCACTGGGCATGGACCCGGCCTACGCGGACCGCTACCTGAATGTGGGTTTCTCCGGCGGCGAAAAGAAAAAGAGTGAAATTCTGCAGCTGCTCATGCTCAAGCCGAAGCTGGCCCTGCTGGACGAGACCGATTCCGGTCTGGACGTGGACGCCGTGAAGACCGTGGCACAGGGCGTGAAGGCCTACCACAACGAGACCAATGCCCTCATCATCATCACCCATAACGCCAAGATTTTGGAAGGCCTGAAGGTGGATTACGTCCATGTGCTGGACGATGCCCACATCGTGCGCACCGGCGGCGACGAGCTGGTGAACGAGATCATCGAGGAGGGCTTCCATGCGGTGAAGGAGGACGAAGCAAAATGAGAGCCTTTGAAACCGAAAAGACCGATGTCGCCGAGGTAGACCGCAGCATTTACGACATCAAGGACGGCGAGAATGCCGCCTTTGAGGTGAACTCCGGCCTGACCCGCGACATCGTGGAAAAAATTTCCGAGGAAAAACACGACCCGGAATGGATGCGCGAGTTCCGCCTGAAAGCACTGGAAACCTACAATAAGATGCCGGTGCAGAACTGGGGCCCTTCCATCGAAGGGCTGGACATGAACAACATCGTCACCTATGTGCGCCCCAACACCGAGATGCGCGGCAAGTGGGACGATGTGCCCGAGGACATCAAGAACACCTTCGAGCGTCTGGGCATCCCCAAGGCCGAGCGGGCTTCGCTGGCCGGTGTGGGCGCTCAGTACGACTCTGAGGTGGTGTACCACAACGTCAAATCCGAAGTGGCAGAGCAGGGTGTCGTCTACACCGATATGGAAAGCGCCCTCACCGGCCCCTACGCCGAGATGGTGCGTACCCATTTCATGAAGCTGGTGCCCCCTACTGACCACAAATTCGCAGCCCTGCACGGTGCCGTGTGGAGCGGCGGCTCCTTTGTGTATGTGCCCGCCGGGGTGCATGTGGAAATTCCGCTGCAGTCCTACTTCCGCCTGAACGCCAAGGGCGCAGGCCAGTTCGAGCACACCCTGATCATCGTGGACAAGGGCGCTTACCTGCACTTCATCGAGGGCTGCTCCGCGCCCAAATACAATGTGGCCAATCTGCACGCAGGCTGCGTGGAAATTTATGTGGGCGAGAATGCCCGCGTGCGCTACTCCACCATTGAGAACTGGTCCAAGAACATGTACAACCTGAACACCAAGCGTGCCAAGGTGGAAAAGGGCGGCACCATCGAGTGGGTGTCCGGCTCCTTTGGTTCTCACACCTCCTGCCTGTACCCCATGAGCATTCTGGCCGGTGAAGGTGCTCGCATGGAGTTCACCGGCATCACCTTTGCCGGTGCCGGACAGGATCTGGACACCGGTGCCAAGGTGGTGCACGCTGCCCCGGGCACCAGTTCCCATATCACCACCAAATCCATTGCCCGGGACGGCGGCATCTCCAACTTCCGCAGTTCCGTCACGGTGCTGCCGAACGCGAAAAACAGCAAATCCGCCGTTTCCTGCGAGAGCCTGATGCTGGACGACCGCTCCCGCTCCGATACCATCCCCGAGATGGACATCCGCTGCGACGCGGTGGATGTGGGCCACGAAGCAAAAATTGGCCGCATCAGCGAGGAAGCCGTGTTCTACCTCATGAGCCGCGGCCTTTCCGAGGAGGACGCCCGGGCGCTGATCGTGGGCGGCTTTGCCGAGCCCATTGCCAAGGAGCTGCCCGTGGAGTACGCCGTGGAAATGAACAACCTGATCCATCTGGAAATGAAAGGCAGCATTGGCTGAGAAGGGGGCGTTTTTGATGAATGATACCAACATGAACCGCCTGCCGGTGCCCACCTGGAACCAGTGCGGCGTGAATACGGCCCCTGCGGCCGCCGCCCTGCCGGAACCTGCCGGGGACTGGGGCGAAGCAAACTTTGCCGTCACCCTGCCCGCCGGGGTCGGTGAGAGCGAAGAAGAATTTACTGCCTTTGCCGAGAGCGGCATGGGCGCAGAGACGGATGCCTTTGTTCTGGAAAACGCCACCGTGCGCCATGCGCTCACCGTGGCCGAGGGCGTGACGGTGGCCGAACCTGCCGTGTTTGAGTTCACGCTGGATGCCGCCCACCCGAACGCTGTGAGCGTGCTGGACGTGGACGTGAAGGCAAACGCCAGCGTTACCCTTGTGCAGGTGCTGCGCGGCGACGCCGAAAACGGCGTGGCGGCAAACCTTGTGCGCATCCGCGCCGCCGAGGGGGCCCACGTCAAACTGGTGCAGGTGCAGCTGCTGGGCAGCCGTGCCCGCCGCTGGGACGCCGTGGCTGTAGAAGAAAGCACCTCTGCCCGCGTGGAGCAGGTGCGCGTGGAACTGGGCGGCAGCGTTTCTGCCTGCGGCACCCGCGCGCTGCTGGACCACGCCAAGGCCGAGTATGACCTCGATGCCGTCTACTTTGGCGGTGCCGAAGCCGTGCTGGACTACAACGACGTGTCCGTGCACACTGCCAAGGACACCCTGTGCGAGATGCACACCGCCGGTGTGCTGACCGGAAACGCCAGCAAGATTTTGCGCGGCACCATCGACTTCCGCCGGGGCGCCAAGCGGGGCGTGGGCCACGAGAGCGAGGACGTGCTGCTGTTCAGCCCCAACGCCCGCAACCGTACCGCCCCGCTGATCTTGTGCGGTGAGGAAGAAGTGGAGGGCCAGCACGCGGCTTCCATTGGCCGCCTGGACGAGGAAAAGCTCTACTATCTGCGCTCCCGGGGCCTTTCCGAAGCGCAGGCACGCCGCCTGATGGTGGACGCCCGCTTCGCGCCCGCACTGGACAAAATTCCGCTGGACGCCCTGCGCACCGAAGTGCAGGAAGAAGCAGCAAGGAGGCTGGATGACCATGCAGAATAACCCCTGGGTCAAGGATTTCCCCATCCTTGCCGCCGATGAAAACGGCAACCGTCTGGTGTATCTGGACAGCGCTGCCACCACCCAGCACCCCACCCAGGTGCTGGATGCCGTAACGAACTACTACCTGCACGACAACGCCAACCCCCACCGCGGCGTGTACGAGTTGGCTATGCGTGCCACCGACGCCCACGAGGGGGCCCGCCACCGTGTGGCGCAGTTCTTTCACGCGCAGGACGATGAGATCGTGTTCACCCAGAACACCACCGAATCCCTGAATCTGGTGGCCTACAGCTACGGGATGCACTTTCTGCACGAGGGCGACGAGATCGTCATCTCGGTGGCAGAGCACCACTCCAATCTGGTGCCGTGGCAGCGTGTGGCACAGGCTACCAGTGCAAAGCTGGTCTATCTGTACCCCAATGCTGCCGGATATCTGACCGAAGAAGAACTGGATAAGAAGATCACGACCAAGACAAAGCTGGTGGCCGTGGGCATGGTGTCCAATGTGCTGGGCCTGCGTGCCCCTGTGGAAGCCATCGTGGCTCGCGCCCATGCCGTGGGCGCCGTGGTGGTGCTGGACTGCGCCCAGAGTGCGCCCCACATGCCGGTGGACGTGAAGAAGCTGGACGTGGACTTTGCCGCCTGCTCGGCCCACAAGCTGTATGCCCCCATGGGCATGGGGGCCCTGTACGCCCGTGCTGAACTGTTGGACAAGATGCCGCCCTTCCTCAGCGGCGGTGACATGATCGGTGCGGTGCATGAGCACAGCGCCACCTGGGCCGAGGGCCCCCGCAAGTTTGAGGCGGGCACCCGCAACGTGGGCGGCGAAGTGGGCTTTGCCGCCGCGCTGGACTATATGGACGCCATCGGCTGGGACGCCATGATGGCCCACGAGCACACCCTGCTGGACCGGATGCTCAAGGGCATGGCGCAGATGCCGTGGCTCACCGTCTACGGCGACCCCACCGCCGCCAATCGCTTCGGCGTGGTGTCCTTCAACGTGAACGACGTGCACCCCCACGACGTGGCCACCATTCTGGACGCCGGCGGCGTGGCCGTGCGTGCCGGTCATCACTGCGCACAGCCGCTGATGGACTTTCTCGGCATCGGCTCCTGCTGCCGCGCCAGCGTGGCCGTTTACAACACCGAAGCGGACGTGGACGCCCTGCTGGAGAATCTTGAAAATGTACGAAAGGTGATGGGCTTATGAACCTGAATGAACTGTATACGCAGGTGATCACCGAGAACAGCCGCAGCAAGGAGAACCGCCACCCGGTGGAGGGCGCTACCCACAGCCTGGAGGGCGTCAACCCCAGCTGCGGCGACGACATCACCCTGCAGCTGCGGGTGAAGGACGGTGTCATTGAGGATGCCGGTTTCATCGGCAGCGGCTGTGCCATCTCGCAGGCATCGGCTTCGCTGATGATCGACCTTGTCAAGGGCCGCCCTGTGGAGGAAGCCCGCCGCCTGATCGGGCTGTATTTTGACATGATCAAGGGCAAGATCACCCCGGAACAGCTGGATGATCTGGAGGATGTGGCCGCCTTGCAGGGCATCGCCCATGTGCCCGCCCGCGTCAAGTGCGCGGTGCTGGCATGGCACACGCTGGAAGAAGCGCTGGACGGCGAAGGCAAAGTGAAATAAACTTTTTCAAGCAGTCGAGGGAGAGTTTGCCAAAAACTCTCCCTCTTTTTTGTGCATTTTATTTGACATCTCGTTAAAAAAGCGGTAGAATGAATTGTTTGTTTTCCGGCACTGCGGCTGGAAAAAGGCGTATTTTAACAGAGGATGTGGGAAAATCATGATTGAAACGATCACGGCCGTCAATCAGGCGGTCAACAGCTTTATCTGGGGCATCCCCGCCATGGTGTGCATCATCGGTGTGGGATTGCTGCTCAGCGTGCGCACGGGCTTTTTGCAGATCCGCAAATTCCCCTACGCCATCAAAACCACCATCGGGCGCATGTTCCGCAAAAAGGACGCTTCCGACGGTGCCATGACCCCGTTTCAGGCGGTCTGCACGGCACTGGCCGGCACCGTGGGCACCGGCAACATCGCGGGTGTGGCGGGTGCCATTGCCATCGGCGGCCCGGGTGCCGTGTTCTGGATGTGGTGCTCTGCCCTGCTTGGCATGTGCACCAAGTTTGCCGAAGTGACGCTGGCCGTGCACTACCGCGAGCGCAGCGAGACCGGCGAGTGGGTGGGCGGCCCCATGTACTACATTAAAAACGGCCTGAGCAAAAACTGGCAGTTCCTGGCCGTGCTCTACTCGCTGTTCGGCGTGCTGACCGTGTTCGGCACCGGCAACGCCACCCAGGTGAACACCATCGTTGCCGCCATCGACACCGCCCTGCTGGAATACGGCGTGGTGGGCGGCGGTGCCCTTTCCACCCTGAACCTTGTGGTGGGCATCCTGGTGGCCATGCTGGTGGCCATGGTGCTGCTGGGCGGCATCAAGCGCATCGGCAGCGTCAGCGAGAAGCTGGTGCCCTTTATGGCGCTGTTCTACATCGTGCTGGCCCTGGGCGTCATGGTGCTGAACGTTGAGCGCCTGCCCTATGTGTTCGAGTCCATCATTGCGGGCGCATTCAACCCGGCCGCCTTCACCGGCGGCACCATCGGCAGCCTGTTCGTCAGCATGCAGAAGGGCGTCTCCCGCGGCATCTTCTCCAACGAAGCAGGCCTCGGCACCGGTTCCATCGCCCACGCCTGCGCCGATACCAAAAAGCCGGCCAAGCAGGGCATGTTCGGCATCTTTGAAGTGTTCGCCGATACCATCGTCATCTGCACCCTGACCGCCATGGTCATCCTGTGCAGCGGCACCACCGTGAACTACGGCACTGCCGCCGGTGCCGAGCTGACCATCAGCGGCTTCACCACTACTTACGGCGGCTGGGCCTCCATCTTCACCGCTGTTGCTCTGTGCTGCTTTGCCTTCTCCACCATCATCGGCTGGGGCCTGTACGGCTCCCGGTTCCTGGTGTTCCTGTGCCGCAGCGATAAGGTTGCAAAGCCCTTCTTCGTGGTGTATTCCTTCGTGTCCATCCTGGGTGCGACGGTGGACCTGGGCCTTTTGTGGAGCATCGCCGACACCTTCAACGGCCTGATGAGCATCCCGAACCTCATCGCGCTGCTGCTGCTTTCCGGCACGGTGGTCAAGCTGACCAAAGAGTTTTTTGCATCGGAAGGGTAAGCTTTCCCAATTTATTCCAATAAAAAACGAGCGCACTGTGTTTCATGCGTGATCCACAGTGCGCTCGTTTTTTCTGTTTATTTGTTATTTGCACAGCGCACGGACGGCATGTGCAAATTCCGCTTCATCCTTCACAAAATGATACGGCGCATATTCGCCGTATGCATTCGGTCGACTGATCGTTACCAGCTGCACCCCTTTTGGCACAGCTTCTTTATTCAGCCCGCGCTTCAATTCCACAAGGGCCTTGCCGTGCGCCGTTTTCAATGCATAGCACCCGTGTCCGTTTTTATTTTTGGCGATCAGATAGCACATCTTCAAGCGCCTCGCTGGCATCAAACCATTCCGCCGCAGCAAATGCATCCTGCAGCAGGGATTCTTTTTCAAATGCGTTGAGGTTATTTTTCAGAGATTTCTTCAGCTGGCTCTGATAATATTTCCAGCGACAACCCATTTATTTCCAGCAGTCCCATCCCATCTTCTCCTGTTCTGCCGTTCTTGATCTTATTGTAATGATACGCTGATTCCACATCCGTGTCAAGCTATAGAAACAAATGGGAAATCGTCAAATATTTTACTCCGCCATCTTCACCGGCACCCGCAGCACATTGTGCACCTGCTTTGTGCCGCCTTTTTCGGTGTAGCAGAACACCCGGCGGAACATCACCGGCTCCGGCACGAGGTTCAGCGCCCGGGCGCGCTCCATGCAGTATTGGTATAAGCCCTTCTCGGAGCCATGCTCTGCCGGGATCTCCCAGGAGCAATAAATTTCCAGCACACGGCCCAGATGCAGCAGCTGGGCCGGTTCCTGCGGCGCAAAGCCCAGCAGCGCGGCCTCCACCTGCTCCAGCCCCAGGCCCCACTCCATGCGCTCGGCATGGGCGTCATTGCCCCGCGCGATCTGTGCCGAGGTGACCACCGGCATCCAGTCCAGCCACTGGGGCAGCTGGTCGTAGATGCGGCTGTCCTGCACGAACTCCTTGCCAATGGTGTGGGGCAGGTACCACACGTCCGGCACGGTGCGCACGCTCCACTCGCCCTGCTCGCACAACCTGAGGGCTACCCGCAGGTTCTGCAGACCCAAAAGGTGCATCTGCTGCTCGTGGAGCTGGCTTTGGAGCACGTTTTCCCGCTGCTGCAGCATTTCGGCCACTTCCTGCTCGGTGCAGTCGTTGATGCCTTTTTCGATCTGCCGCACCGAAAGGCCCATGTTCTTCATGCGGAAGCACTCCAGCACAAGGCTGGCGTCCCGGATATCATAGTAGCGGTAGCCGTTCTCCTGCACCCGGGGGTGAAGGATGCCCTTTTCCTCATAAAACTTGAGAAAATGCGTTGATACACCGGCCTTTTTCGCGAAATCGCCGATGGCATAATTCTGGGCGGCCGGGTCTCGGAAGCGTGCACACATGGCAGGAATGCTCCTTTCGTTTTGTGGGATACAACATCGTTTGACAAATATTTTACGTTTTTCCTCTTGACCTGTGTCTTTGCCGCAGGTGTAAACTAAAATATGGCAAAGTTAAACTTTTCACGAAGGAAGTTTGACGACTTGTTTGAAGTACCAAGAAGAAAAAGGAGAACAACATGGAAAAACTCTCTCGTAAGGGCTTTCTGAAAGTCGCTGCGGCGGCTGCCATGTCCGGCGTGACGGCTGCCGGTCTGGCTGCCTGCAACAACGGCAAGGCAGACAGCACCCCTGCTGCCTCCGGCAACGCGGGCATCTATACCCCGGGCACCTACACCGCTACCGAGACCGGTACCGGTGCCGTGACCGTCACCATGACCTTCAGCGACAGTGCCATCACCGAAGTGAAGGTGGACACCTCCAAGGAGACCATCGCACTGGCTGTGGATTCCGCTGCGGACTTCCAGGAAGCACTGATGGCCGCCCAGAGCTCTGAGATCGACAGCATTTCCGGTGCCACCATCACCAGCAAGGCCGTGAAGAAGGCAGCCGCAAGCTGCATTGAGCAGGCCATGGGTCTGGCCACCACCGACGAGCCCACCGAGACCGTGGACGACGGCACCCCGAAGTGGCTGGGCACCGCTCCCGTCATCGCTGACAGCGACATCGTGGACACCTTCGAGACCGAAGTTCTGGTGGTCGGCGGCGGCACGGGCGGCCTGTTTGCAGCCTGCAGCGCTGCCGAGAACGGCGCAAAGACCCTGGTCATCGACAAGGTGACCAGCGGCGGCATCCGCGACGACCTGGGCGCCATCGACAGCCGTTACCAGAAGGAATGGGGCACCAAGATCGACAAGTTCGATTACATCACCGAGATGACCAAGATCGCAGCCGGTCACATCGACCAGCGCCTGGTGCGCCTGTTCTGCGAGGAGTCCGCTGAGACCATCGACTGGTACGGCGATCGTCTGGCTGACCGCGGCGTGGAGCTGTGGCACGAGGCCGGCGGCGACGACGACGGCGACCGCTACATCCACTTTGCTACCGGCCACTCTCCCCGCTGGACCGGTTCCGACGACGGCACCGGCGAGACCCTGAACGGTGCAAAGGTCCTGACCGATTATGCCACGGGTCTCGGCGTCGAGTTCATGTACAACACCCCCATGGTGGAGCTGGTGAAGGAGAACGACCGCGTGGTCGGCGTCATCGCTGAGAACGAGGACGGCAAGTACATCCGCATCAACGCTTCCAAGGGCGTTATCATCTGCACCGGCGGCTACTCCCTGAACTATGACATGATGGAAGCCCTGCAGCCGGAGAATCTGGCCATCGTGGGCCGCAACGGTTCTATCCCCGGTGCTACCGGTGACGGCATCAAGGCCTGCATCTGGGTGGGCGCAAAGTTCGACGACACCCACAGCATGATGATGTTCGACCGTGCCGCCCTGAAGCCCGACGCAGTGCCTGGCCGTGACCAGACCGAGAACGGCGAGAGCGGCTTCTTCTGGATGGGCAGCCAGCCGTTCCTGAAGGTCAACTCCAAGGGCGAGCGTTTCTTCAACGAGTCCGGCACCTACGAGGGCATCCTGCACGCCGACGAGTTCAACAAGGATCACTGCCATTATACCATTTTTGACTCCGATTGGACAACCTATATTCAGGAGTTCAAGACCCATGGCTGCAGCCGCATGTTCCCGTTCCCGAACAATGCGGACCCCAACATTCCCTATCAGGCTGTTGAGAGCGGCATGCTGCCGGGTCTGGTGGAGAACGGCTTCGTGTTCAAGTGCGACACCATTGCTGAGCTGGCTGAGAAGCTGGGCCTGCCCGCTGACACGCTGGAAGCAACCGTCGAGCGCTACAACGAGCTGTACGACAAGGGCGTGGACGAGGACTTCGGCAAGGAAGCCCACCGCATGAGCGCCATCCGCACTGCTCCCTTCTACGGTGCAAAGAACACCGGCTACATCCTGTGCACCATGGACGGCATTCAGATCGACCTGAACATGAACGCCGTGGACACCAACAACGACCCCATCCCGGGCCTGTATGTTGTGGGCAACGACTCCGGCGGATACTTCTCCGGCACCTACCCCAACCTGTCCACCGGCGCAGCCTGCGGCCGTACCGTTACCTTCGGCCGCCGCGCAGGCCGCATTGCAGCCACCGAGGGCATCTGAGCTCTTGACCGGCTGACTCTCTAAAGCTTTTTTCTTTCTTCTTTTTTCTCATAGAAGGCACGGCAGCTTTCTCCGCAAGGGAGGGCTGCCGTGCCTTCATTTTTGCATTTTTCGTGGAATTTCGGCATTTTCCTCTTGAAGCGGGCCTGCGTTCGTTCTATTGTATACAAGCAAAGATTCTTAGTATCTGTTTGGTTTTGCTTTGGGGAGGAATGGACATGCCTGAATTTCCGCGCTCGGATTTCCGCCTGCATGTGGGCTGGCGCAATATCAAGACCTCGGTCACGGCCATGCTGGTGGCCATGGTCTACTGCCTGATCGGCCGCAACCCGGCCTTTGCCTGCATCGGCGTCATCTTCGGCATGGGCACCGACATGCCGGATTCCATCAAGAACGGCGGCAACCGCCTGTTCGGCACCCTGATCGGCGGCCTGCTGTCCATTGCCGTGTTCTGGGTGTACCTGCACTTTTATCCGCAGGGCGGGCACAGCATGCTGCTGGCCGTGCTGCTGGGCATCGCCACCGTCATTCTGATTTTGCTGTGCCAGTATTTCTGGCCGGGCGGCGTGCAGCCAGGCGGGGTGGTGCTGTGCATCGTGCTCTACTCCATCCCGGTGGAGACCTACGTCAGCTACGCACTGAACCGCATTCTGGACACCACCATCGGCGTCATCGTCGCGCTGCTGGTGAACTATTTCCTGCCCCGGGAGCGGGTGGTCGCCCTGTGGGAGGGCTTTAAAAAGCGCATCGGCGCGGCAAAATAAGCAAAAAGATGGGCTCTGCCAGAAAACGGCGGAGCCCATCTTTTGTTATCGCTTTTTTTCGAAAGGAAACTTATCAGATACCTGCGGCGGCGTTCTGACCGGCAAAACGGCCAAAGGTGGCGCTGCGGCCTGCAGCGGCACCGGCCATCAGGCAGGGGTAGCTGCCGGAGAAGTAGTTGCCGCTCATGTCACCGATGACGTACAGGCCCGGGATGGCCTTGAAGTCGTGGTCGATGGCGTGCATGTTGTCGTCGATCTGGATGCCGTCTATGGTGCAGATGAGGTAGCCGCCGGCCTGACGCACACCGTAGAAGGGTGCTTCGCTCAGGGTGGACAGGCGGTAATCCTCCTTGCCGAAGTCCTCATCCTCGCCCTTGGCGGCCAGCTCGTTGTAGCGGTCCACAGTGGCGGTGAAGGTGTCCACCGGCAGGCCCAGCTTTTCAGCCAGTTCCTCAATGGTGTCAGCTTCCACGATGTAGCCCTGCTCCTGCAGGTCGGCGTTCAGCATCTGGATGTAACCCATCGGGAACACCGGGTCGGTGCCGTTCACATGGGGATACAGGCGGCTGCAGCCATGGGTGGCAAAGCGCTCGCAGTCCTCGGCATACTTGCTGTCCCACACGGTGCAGTAGGTGTGGTATGGCTGGCTGGCGGCGGCATGCAGCACCAGATCGTAGGGCATATACTCGTTCATAAAGCGCTCACCGTTCAGGTTCACCTTCAGGAACGGCTGGCTGCCCATCCAGAACAGGGCACCGTCGCTGGCCTTGCCGTACTCGCCGGTCTGGTCGGGCTTGATGGCACCGCGGTCAAAGATCATGGAGGTGTGGGTGGTGTCCATGATGGCACCGGCCCACAGGCAGGCCTTGATGCCGTCGCCCTTGGCACCGGGCTTAGAGTAGTTGATGCAGGTCTGCTCCACGCTCTGGGGCTGCAGGGCGTTCATCATCGTGTCGTTGCCGCTGTAGCCGCCGCAGGCCAGGATGACGCCCTTGGAAGCGTTGTAGCGCACATACTCGCCATCCGCATTCTTGGCGATCAGGCCGGTGACGCGGTCGCCATCCTTTTCCAGCTTGACCATGGTGATCTCGTACTGCACTTCCAGACCGTCGGCCTCAGCGTGCTTGAGCACGGCATCCATGGTCAGATGCTCATCATAATCCTGATACTGGGTGCTGTGGCCCACGTCCAGTGCCTTGTAGTTATCGTTGTCGCGCTTCTCGTCGATCTCATGGCGGAAGCTGACACCGCTCTCAGCCAGCACATCGGTGAACCAGTCGATGGTCTCACCGCTGCGGTCTGCCCACACCTGGGCCAGACTGCGGCGGGTGTAGCCCTGGCTCCAGTCGCACAGGTAGCGCACGGCGTCCTTCTTGGCAACGTCGTCGCCGTCCTCCTGCTGCTGCTTGGAGCCGCAGGCTGCCAGCGTGTCACGGATGCCGCTGGCCATGTCGTGGCCAAACTTCTCGATCAGGATGGTCTTGGCACCAGCCTCGGCGGCAGCGGCGGCAGCAAAGGTACCGGAAGAACCGGCACCCACCACCAGCACTTCGCAGTCCACGGTGCTCTTGATATCGCTCTCGGCCACTTCCGGCTCCTCGCCCAGCCAGTCGGCGGTGGCGGAAGCTTCCTCGGTGGGCTGCTGGGCCGGGTTGATGACGCCGCCGCTGGCCTGCTGGATGCAGTCGGCCACGGCGTTCTGCACAGCCTTGCTGGTGACAGTGGCACCGGTCACGCCGTCGATCTGGCTGGTCTGGGCGTTCAGCACCTGCTCGATCAGCTTATCCTTGGCGGCCTGGCCGATGCTGTCGGTCTCGCCGGAGAGGTCCAGCTCCACCTTGGTGATGCTGGTGGCGTCGAAGGTGACGGTGGCGGTGATCTCGCTCATGCCCTTGGCGGTGGCGGTGTAGGTGCCGGGGGTGTAGATGCCGGCGGCACCGGACGAAGCAGCGGTGGAGCTGCTGGCGGCGTTGCAGGCGGCCAGACCGGCGGCGGTGACACCGCTCATGGCAGCTGCGGCGGCGATCTTCAGAAAGCCTTTGCGGGAGATCTTTTCCATGGTGTGTGATTCCTTCCTTTTCTTCTTTTGTGCGTATGAGCAAAATTTCTTTGCCTTTCTTGTTAAATTTATCACGTTTACAAGCAAAGGAAAAGAAGATATAATATCCTTATAGGTATCAAGTAAAACTTGCGTTTTGAGAGGGACCGCCATGACCATCCAGCAGCTGCGCTATTTTCTCGCCCTGTGCGAAGATCTGAACTACACCCACGCCGCCGGGCGGCTGTATCTGTCCCGGCAGGCTTTGCGGCTGAGCATCGCCGCGCTGGAAGAAGAACTGTGCGGCCCGCTGTTCACAAACCGCCGCAACCGCCTTGCTCTCACCGAGAAGGGCGAGCGCTTCCGGGCGCAGGCCGCGCCGGTTGTGGAACAGTTCGATGCCATGTGCGCCCAGGCGTACCAGGACATTCAGGCCCCGCCGCTGCGGCTGGGCATCAGCGTGGCGCTGGTGCCGGACTACCTACCCCCGCTGGGCGACGCCCTGGAAGCCTTCCGGCAGCGGTACCCGGGCATCCCGCTGGAAGTTTCTTCCCTTGCCAACGACGAAGTCCCGGCCCAGCTGCAAAGTGGCGCGCTGGACGCAGGCCTTGTGATGGACCTGGGCAGCTGTGCCGCCGTGCTGGCCCGCACCGCACTGACGAAGCACACGGCGGCCCTGCTGGTCTCCCGCCGCAGCCGGTTCTGGCAGCGGCAGGCCATCTCGCCTGCCGAGCTGGACGGCGAGACCCTTCTGGTGCCGGGCTTTGACCCGGACGCTCTGCGCCCGCTGTGGCAGGCATTTCTGGACGCTGACGCCCACCCCAAACTCGAGATCGGCGAAAAATTCTATCAGGTGCTGTACCAGACCCAGGAGCAGAACTGCCTTGCGCTGAACCGCTTTGAGAGCAGTTCCACACGGGAGACGGACAACGCCAAAGATGTGGTGCTGGAAGGGATGCCGCCGATCTGTTCGGCCTTTCTCTGCCCGGCACAGGCGCGCCACCCCTGTGCCGACCTGCTGTGCGGCTTTTTGAAGGACGCACTGAAGGCCGTGTGACCCCCGGCAGCGCACAGCTCTTTTCATGCCGGGCAGTTCGTGCTACAATAATCTTATCAAAACCGACGGAAATCAGGTGATCTTTTTGGAATTTTACGGTACCATCGGCCCGGCCTGCGCCCAGCCGGAGACCCTGCGGCAGATGGTGGAAGCCGGCATGACCGGCATCCGCATGAACCTTTCCCACGGGTCGCTGGCCGAGCACGCCGACTGGCTGTCCCTCATCCGGGCGGCAGGCATCCGAGAGCTGCTCATCGACCTGCAGGGGCCGGAGCTGCGCACGGGTCGGCTGGCGCAGCCTTTGACCCTGCCGGAGGGCGGCCCCCTGCGGCTGGGCCGCGGCGGCGTGGGGTGCCCGCCCGCGCTGGCCGCTGCCTGCAGACCCGGACAGCAGCTTCTGCTGGATGACGGCAGACTGCTGGTGCAGGTGACCGACGCCGCACCGGACGCCCTGACCTGCACGGTGCTGCGGGGCGGCGTGCTGCAAAGCCGCAAGAGCATCGCAGCCCCGGGGCTGACGGTGCCCTCCCCCACCCTGACCGAAGAAGACCTGCAGAACCTGAAAATCGCAAAGCAGTGCGGCGTCACCGGGGTGATGCTGCCCTTCGTGCGGGGCGCGGAGGATATCCGCACTCTGCGCCGGGCCTTGCAGGACGCTGGGGCTGACGGCATCCGCATCTTTGCAAAGATCGAGAACCTCACCGGCGTGCAGGCCCTGCCGGAGCTGCTGCCCCTCGTGGATGAGGTAGTCATCGCCCGGGGCGACCTGGGCAACGCCATGCCGCTGTGGGAGCTGCCCCGCTGCCAGAAGCAGCTCTCCGCCGCCTGCCGCGCCGCCGGGGTGCCCTTCATGGTGGTCACCCAGATGCTGGACAGCATGTGCAGCCGGGCCGTGCCCACCCGGGCCGAGGTGAGCGACATTTACAACGCTGTGCTGGACGGTGCAGCCAGCGTGATGCTCACCGGCGAGACCGCCGCCGGGCAGTATCCCGTGCAGGCCATGGAATATCTGGTGCGCACGGCACGCACCGCCCTGAACTGAGAAATATGCAAAAAGCATCCGCTGCCCTTCTGTACCCCAGAAACGGCAGCGGATGCTTCTTTGTTTTTGCGTTTTGCCCCGCCTTTTACAGCAGGATGCACAGCCCGGCAAGCATCAGTGCGCCCGCAATGTTCAGCGTGCCCACGATGCGGAACGGGGCCATCACTGCAAACAGCACCAGCAGGTTCAGCAGGCAGGCCCAGCGCGGCAGGGCGGTCAGGCCCATGGCCACCATCACCAGCAGCACCACCGAGAACACCAGAAAACCTACGAAGCAGGCCAGCATGGTGGACATGGTCTTTTTGAAGAATTCCAGGATCACCTGGCGGGCTTCCTCGGTGCGGCCAAGGCGGATGTAGAACCATTCCACCGTGCCGCAGAACACATGGTGCACCACGCCGGGCACGAACATGACCACCGTGCACACCAGCATGATCCCGGCCGCCACGGGCGAGAACTGCTGCATCCAGCTGCACAGCGCCAGGTAGCCCAGGAGTTCCACCGTCATGCTGGCGACCCCCAGCAGGATGGACACCAGCGGATTTTTCAGCGGGGCGTTCTCAAACAGCGCCGCCATCTTCGTGTTGTCCTGCAGCATCCCGAAATCGAACCGGCCGCCCGGCGTGTAGGTGATGATGCAGTCGCAGTGGCGGCACAGCACATGGCCGATGGCCCCCAGCAGCAGGCAGATCTTGATCGCAGTCAATGACATGGTCGTTCCTCCTCAGTGGTTATATGCAGCTAACTTTTTTTTCTATCAGGATACTACGAAACGCCCCGCCGCGCAAGGGGTTTCGGATATTTTCGGGAAAAGGGATGGATTCTGTCGGCAATATCCTGTATAATAACGGTAAACTATTGAAGTAGGAAGGTCGTTTTTATGGGAATCGTTGTACTTGGAGCCGTTTTTGTGGATATCAAGGGCTACCCCCTTTCCACCTACATCCCGGGCGGGCGCAATGCCGGCCGCATCGAGCAGGTGCACGGCGGCGTGAGCCGCAATGTGGTGGAGGACATTGCCAACGTGGAGCTGCGGCCCACCTTCGTCAGCCTGGTGGACGACACCGGCATGGGCCAGGACGTCATCGACAAGTTGGAGAACCACAAGGTGAACACCCAGTACATCCAGCGCGTGCCGGACGGCATGGGCACCTGGCTGGCCATCTTTGACAACGACGGCGATGTGCACGCCGCCATCTCCAAGCGGCCGGACACCACCCCGCTGACCGGCCTGCTGAAGGAAAAGGGCGACGAAATTTTTGCCGACTGCGACGCTATCGCCCTGGAGCTGGACCTGGAAAAGAGACGGTCAAGCAGGTGCTGTACTACGCGAAGAAGTACCACAAAAAGGTCTTTGCCGCCATCTCCAACATGAGCATCGCCATGGAGCGCCGGGATTTCCTGCAGCAGATCGACTGCTTTGTGTGCAACCAGCAGGAAGCCGGGCTGCTGTTCTCGGATGATTACGGCCATCTCTCCCCGGACGAGATGTGCAAGGTGCTGGCCTCCAACGTGCACAGTGCCAACATCCCCAGCATGGTGGTGACCATGGGCGGCCAGGGTGCCGTTTACGCCTGTGCAGGCGGCGCGTGCGGCATCGTGCCCGCCAAGAAGGTGGACGTCATCGACACCACCGGCGCGGGCGACGCTTTCTTTGCCGGCACGACCATCGGCCTGACCTACGGCAAGACCCTGGCCGAGGCCTGCGAGATTGGCAGCCGCCTGGCCGCTTCGGTGATCTGCATCACCGAGAACGTCTGCCCGCGGTTCCGCCCGCTGGAATTCGGCCTGGATATCCCCGTGGTGGACTGAGTTTTATCTCATAGAACAAAAGACAGAGGAAGTTTTCTGCGCTTCCTCTGTCTTTTTTCTCGTGTATTGTTTATTTGATCCCGGCGTCTGCGCACCACTGGTCCATGTCTGCCTCCGAGACGGTGACGACCTTCTGGCCATACACGGTGCACTCTGTGAGCTGCACTTCGTCCGGCATGGCGGCTTCCAGCTTCTGCCGTCGGCCGGGCGTCAGCTTTTTCCGCCGCTCTTTGAAGTAGCGGTCAATGCGCACCCTTCCCCGGCCCTCTCCAGTCTCGTATGAGAGCCAGTATTCGGAAGGGGTATACTCCTTCGCGTTCCCGAAGCCCAGCGGCTCCACGAATGTGCCGTCCTTTTTGCGGTGACGGCGCTCCCCGCTTTTGTGTTTCTGGGTGACCCCGCGAATTCCATCAATATAAAGGAGCGAGATCGGCTTTACCTTTGCCATAGACGTATCCTCCTGATTTTGTTTTTTCAAGGCGGCCGCCTTCTGACCCATAGTATAGCACCCTTTCCCGCCACTGGGAATTGGGTAAAATCTTCTCCACTTTTTTACCCCTGCCGTTCCTCCCTGCAGCACTCCAGTGCCCGCTTCAAAAGCTCTGCCGAGGGCATCCCCCGCTTTTCCGGTGTGCTGGGCAGCTGCGCTCCCATCTGTGCGGCCATCTGCGCCCGCGCCTTCCGCTCTGCCTGCCGGTAGAGTTCCACCTGTTTTTCGCGGTTTTTGCGCAGGTCCTTTGCATCGCCTTTTTTCAGCTTCTTTTCGGCAGCAGTGCCCGCATTTGTTGCAAGGGCATCTTCCTGTGCCAGCAGTTCTCTGGCTTCGGGCAATGCACAGAAAATTTCCCATGTGCGGTTAGAAATTTCTTCCTCTGCCCAGAGCGCTTCCTGCCCTTCGCCCGACAGTGCTTCTTCCTCGCCCAGCGCATGCAGTTCGTCTCCGCGCAGCTCCCGCATCTGCCGGTAAAGCTGCGCGTACTCTCCGACCCGCTCCTGCAGGTCGTTTTCCACATACCGAAGCCATTCCAGCTCGTCGTTCAGCGAGCCGGGCAGCTCCCAGTGGGGCTCCACCAGAAAGCGCCGCACCCGTTCCAGCGCCTGCTGGAGCGCATCGATGCGGGCGTTGAGCCGCCGCACCGGATACCGCAGCTTCACGCACAGCACGGCCAGCGCATCCTGCAGCGCTTCGCCCGCAAAGCCCCGCCGCCGCAGCATGGCCGCCACCGTTTCATAGAGCGCTATGGCGTCCCGGTCGGTCATGTCCCGGCAGCGCTGCTCCCGGACGCATTTGCACCATTCTTCCTTCGACGCAAGAACGGCCTTGACCCACGGCGTTTCTTCCTCGTAGAACCAGAAGATATTTTTGCCCTGTTTCTCGCGTTTGAACGCTTCCAGCACATCGCCCAGCCCCAGCGCGCACAGGAACGCTTTCACGTCCTTCTGCTTGTTCTTTTTGAAGTCCTTCGCAAGGCTCTGCTTGTTTTTCTCCCGATGGTATTCCCCGATCAGGTCCGTGAGAAATGCGCCTTTTTCGTTTTCCGGCATCTGCATCCCACCTCCATTTTCAGCGTACCACAGGTTCCCTGCTTTTACAAGCAAAAAACTCCGAAGTGCCGCCCTTCCCTGTGGGAAAGTGCACTTCGGAGTTTTGCATTTGGAACCGGTGACGCTTACTTCAGCTCATCCGGGATATACCACAGGCCGTTGTTGTTTTCGTCCATGTACTTCTTGAACTCGTCGGAGTGGTAAGCGGCGACGATGGCCTTGGCCCAGTCGGTGTCGGCGTTGTCCTTCTTCACCACCACCTGCAGGATCAGCTGCGGCAGCACGTCCTCGGTGAGCAGCGCGGTGGAAGCATCGATGCCGGCGTTGTAGACGATGCTGCCGGTGATGACCGCATAGTCAAAGTCCTGCAGGGCGCTGGGGATGTTCAGGCTGGCCATCTCGGTGAACTCGATGTTGTGGGGGTTCTCCACGATGTCGTCCTGCGTGACCACGGCCAGGTCCACGCTGCTGTCCAGCGTGATCCAGCCGGCCTTCTGCAGCAGGACGTAAGCACGGGCGGTGTTGGAAGCATCGTTGGGCACGGCCACCTTGGCACCGTCGGCGATCTCGTCCAGGCTGGTGTGAGTGTCCGAGAAGATGCCCGCCGGGACGGTGGGAATGGGGCTGATGGGGGTCAGATCGCCGTTGTAGCTGGCGTTGAAGTTCTCAGCATAGGCGGTGTGCTGCTCCACGTTCACATCCACTTCGCCGTCGTTCAAGGCGATGTCGGCGGTCAGCAGTTCGGAGAAGTCGGTGCCCTCCACGGTGTAGCCCTCTTTTTCCAGAATGGGCACGATGGCAGCTTCAAACAGCTCGGTGTAGGGGCCCTGCGACTTGCCGTAACGGATGGTGCCCGCAGAACCGGCGGCTGCACTGTCGGCAGCGGTGCTGGAAGCCGCAGCAGAGGATGCGGTGCTGGTGGAAGCGCTGCTGCCACCGCAGGCCGCCAGAGCGGCAGCTGCGAGGCCCGCAGCGGTAAGCTTCAGGAAGGAGTTGCGGCTGATCTTACGAGTATTCATAGTAAATTCCCCTCTAATTTTTTCTCAATTTTTAAGTCCGCCTGTTCCCAATGACAGGCCGGACGCAAAGCTTAGTTGTGTTCGCGCAGGCAGCGGGAGAGTCCGTTGCCCAGTGCCTGCAGCAGCTGCACCACGATGATGAGGATGACGACCGTGAAGATCATCAGCGGCGTGTTGAACTTCTGGTAGCCATAGGTCAAAGCCAGGTCGCCGATGCCGCCGCCGCCCACGTAACCGGCCATGGCGGATGCGCCCAGCAGGCCGATGGTGCCGGTGGTCAGCGCCAGAACAATGGAGCCCAGCGCTTCCGGCAGAAGGAAGTTCCACACGGTCTGGAAGGTGGTGGCACCCATGGCGCGGGCGGCTTCAATGATGCCGTCGCTCACTTCGAGCAGACTGTTCTCCACCAGACGGGCCATGTAGGGGCTGATGTAGAAGATCAGCGGCACCAGCGCCGCCGTGCTGCCGATGGTGGTGCCCATGATGGCGCGGGTCAGCGGCATGATGGTGACGATGAGGATGACGAAGGGCACGCTGCGCACGATGTTGACAAAGGTGCTCACAATGCCGTAGACGATGCGGTTTTCTTTCAGGCCGCCCTTGCGGCACAGCACCAGCACCAGCGCCAGCAGGATGCCGAGGATGGCACCGAAGAACAGCGACAGCCCCACCATGTAGATGGTCTGGCCGAAGCTGGCGGTCAGCTTTGCCACGGTAACGCCAAAGATTTTCTGTTTCATTTCAGCACGACCTCCTCCCGCAGAACGCCGGTCTTATCAATAAAGGCTTCGGCGGCGGCAATGGCGCTTTCCTCGCCCAGCAGCCGCAGCAGGAACACGCACATCACGCTGTCCTGCATCTCCTGCACGCTGGCGCAGAGGATGTTCACCTCCACACCGCTCTGCTGGCAGATCTCGGCGATGACCGGCTCATTGACCGTGTTGCCCACGAACTTGAGCTTTTCGATCTTGCCGCCCTTGCCGTCGGCCTTGACGATCTTCTGGATGCTCTGGGGCACCTCATCCTGAATGATGGCCCGCACAAAGCTGCGGGTGATCTCCTGTTTGGGGCTGCCGAACACGTCCAGCACGGTGCCCTGCTCCACGATGCGGCCGTTTTCCATGACGGCCACCTTGTTGCAGATGCGCTGCACCACCTGCATCTGGTGGGTGATGAGCAGGATGGTGACCCCCAGCTCCCGGTTGATCTTTTTCAGCAGGGCGAGGATGGACTCGGTGGTCTGAGGGTCCAGAGCGCTGGTGGCTTCGTCGCACAGCAGGATGGAAGGCGAGAGGGCCAGTGCACGGGCGATGCCCACGCGCTGCTTCTGGCCGCCGGAAAGACGGCTGACGTAGGTGTTGGCCTTGTCGCTCAGCTCTACAAACTGCAGCAGTTCTTTTACCCGGGCGGCGCGCTGTTCCGATGCGATGCCCGCCAGCTTCATGGGAATTTCAATGTTCTGGGCCACGGTGCGGGATTCCAGCAGGTTGAACTGCTGGAACACCATGCCGATCTTGCGGCGCACCGGGATGAGCTGGGCTTCGGTCTGACCGGTGAGCTCCACCCCGTCCACCTTGATGCTGCCGCTGTCGGGCCGTTCCAGCAGGTTCGCCATGCGGATGAGGGTGGATTTGCCCGCGCCGGAAAAACCGATGACGCCGTAGATATCGCCGTTTTCCACGGTCAGGCTCACGTCCTTCAGGGCTTCCACCTTTCCGGCACGGCTGACGAAGGTCTTGTTCAGATGCGAAAATTCGATCATGCCTGCTCTGCTCCTTCCTGCAGCCACCACAGGGCCACCTGTGCATACAGGGCCGTGCCGTAGGGCAGGGCCTTTTCGCCAAGGTCAAAGCCGTCGTTGTGGTGGGCCAGGGCGGTGTTGGGGTTCTCCGGGTCGCGGGTGCCGAGGTAGGCGTAGACGCCGGGCACCTTCTGCTGATATTCGGCAAAGTTGTCGCCGCCCAGCGAAACGGGGCGGTTGGTGATGACGTTCACGCCTTCCAGCTTGCGGGCCTGCGCCTGCACGTCGGCGCTGAAGTCGGCCGGGTTGATGAGGGCGGGAGTGATGTCGGTCCACTCCACGTCGGCGGTCGCGCCGTAGAGGGCGGCAGTCTGTTTTGCCAGCGCGTCGATCTGCTCCCGCACAGCGGCGCGAGTCTCCGGGGTCAGGGTGCGGGTGGTGCCTTCCAGCTCGGCGTGACCGGCCACGATGTTATAGGCCGTACCGGCGTTCAGGGTGCCGATGCCGATGACCATAGGTTCGGTGGGCACATGGCGGCGGGTGGTCAGAGCCTGTGCCGCCACCACGATCTGGCTGGCCACATACAGGGCATCTGCGCCCAGCTGCGGGGTGGAGACGTGGGCATTGACGCCGTGGACGATGATCTTGAAGCCGTCCACCGCGGCGTTGTTGGAGCCTGCCGTCACACCGATGGTACCCACCGGCAGGTCGGAGGCTGCGTGCAGGCCGAACACCCGCTGCACGCCGTCCAGATGACCGTCCCGGATGAACTCCTTCGCGCCCTTGCCGATCTCCTCAGCGGGCTGGAAGAACAGCCGGACCGTGCCGCCGAAGTTTGCCTTCTCGGCGGCCAGCAGCTTTGCCGCGCCCAGCAGGGCAGCGGCGTGAGAGTCGTGGCCGCAGGCGTGCATCACGCCGGGTGTCTGGGATTTATAGGGCACTTCGTGGGTCTCGGTGATGGCCAGCGCGTCGATGTCGGCCCGCAGGGCAATGATGCCGGTGCCGGGCCGCTCCCCCTTGATCTCAGCGTAGACGCCGGTCTCGCCGCTGCGCTGGTGGGGGATGCCGAGCTTGTCCAGTTCTTCCTCAATGCGCTGTGCGGTGCGGTATTCCTTCAGGCTGATTTCCGGGTGTGCGTGGAAATCGCGCCGGAGCGAAATGATGTAATCCTGTTCGGCCAGAGCCTTCTGTGTGATGGACATCTTCAAAACCTCTCTTTTCCTGATACAAAAATGCCCGGGAGCCGAATGTTCAGCTTCCGGGCAGATACGATACAAAGGCGGTTGTTCACCCATAGAGCCCTCCGGCCCCTTTCTGCGCGCACAGCCTGTTTTCCCCGTATGCATTCCATGCCCGGCGACCCGACATTCGACAGCAACACATTCCGTATTCCATCATCATGGTGCGCGCTCCTTTTTCCATCAATCTTGTAGGTTTGTAGGTGATGGCTGTATTATATCCCCACTTTCCTATTTCGTCAATAGGTTTTTACCATTTTTCCAACTTTCCCACTCATTTTGTCACTTTCGACGGTCGGTCCCCATCTCCGTGGACTCTTTTTGCAAAGTCAGACTCATTTTGTCCTCTTTTCCGCTTTTCCGGGCGCAAAAAAGCTGCTACAACAGCGTTCTTGCCATTGCAGCAGCTTTTGATCTTATTATGTATTCGCCCGTTCCCGGTCAGGTGCCCATCATCTGGTCGAACCAGTTCATCAGCTCTGCGGCACGATGTTCCAGTTCGGTCTTCGGCTGCCATTCCGGTTCGGCAGGCGGCTGGGCCGCAGCCTGCGGTTCCGGCTGGACGTCTTCCGCCTGCACCGGCTCCGGCTGAGCTGCCAGTGTCTCCGGTGCGGAAAGTACCTCCGGCGGCGCGGGCTGGGGCGCTTCCTGCTCGGCAGCCTGCAGCTGCTGCAAAAGCGCCTGCTCGCGGGCGGCGGTCTGCTCTGCTTCGGTGCGGGCCTGCTCCCCGGCCGCTTCCAGTTCCGCATTTTCCCGCCGCAGAGCGATCATCTGCCGCTCACAGGCAAAAAGACGGGTCTGATAGCGCCGGATCTCGGCCTGGGCCGCTTCCAGCCTGCGGGCCATCTGCTCCAGCTGTTCGCAGGCCACCCGGGTGTTCACCGCCTGGGCCGTCGGCATCAGGGTCGGCTGGGCATAGCGCGACCGCAAAGCACTGTTCTGCTGCCATATCTGCGCCATGATGCCCCTCCGTTCCATGCGATGTGCCGCAGGGCAGGCGGACTTTCCCGCACTGCTCCTTCACAGGCGTCTGCCGAGGTCGTGACTGCCGTGCTCTCAGCGGCGCTTGTTCAGCATCGCCATGAGCTGGTCGTAATAACCGTTGTCGCTGTTATCTTCCTCCACGGGCTTTGCAGCAGCCGATGCAGCCGCGCCGGTCTGTGCAGCGGGGGCCGGGCTTGCGGTCTCACTGCTGAAGACAGCCGACGGGGTGGACTGTGCGCCGCCCATGGCGTTGTTGATGCTGTTGCGCAGGTCGCTGGCGCTCTTGTTGTCGAAGCCGGTGGCCACGACGGTGACGCGCATCTCGTCCGAGAGGTTCTCATCGAACGCAGTACCCCAGATGATGTTCGCATCGGGATGTGCGCTCTGGGTGATGAGGCCGGCTGCGGTCTCCACATCCTCCAGACCGATGTCCGGGCTGGAAGTGATGTTGATGATGACGCCGTGTGCACCGGCAATGCTGGTCTCCAGCAGCGGAGAGGAAATGGCAGCCTTGGCGGCGTTCTCCGCCTTGCCGGCACCCTTTGCGCTGCCCACGCCCATGTGTGCGTAGCCCGCATCCTTCATGATGGAGCGCACGTCGGCGAAGTCCAGGTTGATGAAGGCAGGCACATTGATCAGGGCAGAGATGGACTCAACGCCCTGACGCAGCACGTTATCGGCAGCCTGGAAGGCGTTCATCAGGGTGATCTTCTCCTGGCTGATCATCTTCAGGCGCTCGTTGGGGATAACGATCAGGCTGTCCACGTGCATCAGCAGGTTTGCGATGCCCTGCTCGGCCAGGCCCATCTTGCGCTTGCCCTCAAAGGAGAAGGGCTTGGTGACGATGCCGACGGTCAGGATGCCCAGGTCGTGGGCCACCTCGGCCACCACAGGAGCCGCACCGGTGCCGGTGCCGCCGCCCATACCGGCGGTGATGAAGACCATCTGCGAACCCTTGAGGGCATTTGCGATCTCGTCCTTGCTTTCTTCCGCGGCGCGCTGGCCGATCTCGGGGTCTGCACCTGCACCGCGGCCCTTGGTCAGCTTGGAGCCCAGCTGCACCTTGGTGGCAGCATGGTTCTTGGCCAGAGCCTGCTGGTCGGTGTTCATTGCGATGAATTCGACGCCCTGCAGGCCGTCACTCACCATGCGGTTGACGGCGTTGCCGCCGCCGCCGCCCACGCCGATCACCTTGATCGTCGTAACGTTTTCGTCCATTTCTTCGTCGAGCATCAGTGCCATAACTTTGTCCTCCATCGGATTTTATCGCAGAACTGCGCAGTGCGCAGAGTTTCTCTTACTACACTTATATAACTGTATCGTATCATCTTTTGGCCCTGATTGCAAGTCAAAATTGGTTTTTTGAAGGTGTTTTTTTCGTTTCTCACGCCCCGGGCCGCATTTCCCGTGTTATTTGCGCGCCCAGCTGCCCCAGCTTGCGCGCAAAATCGGCATAGCCCCGGTCAATGAAACCGGTTTCGCGCACCCGGCTCGTGCCCTCTGCCGCCAGCGCCGCGATCACAAGCGCTGCCCCGCCCCGCAGGTCCGGCGCGCGCACCTCGGCGGCCGAAAGGCGCCGTGCCGGGGCGATGTGCAGGGTGCGCCCGGCCGTTTCCACCCGCCCGCCAAAGGCCGCAAAGCCCTCGGCGCAGGCGAACCGCCGCTCAAAGATCACGTCTTCGATGCTGCTTTCACTCCTTGCCGTCAGCATTGCCGCTGCCAGCAGCGGGGCCGCATCGGTGGCCAGTGCCGGGTACACCCCGGTGAATACTTTTCCCACGCCGTGCAGCGCCCCAAAGCGGGAAATGACTGCAGTTTCCGGCCCGCATTCCACACTGCACCCCATTTGTGCCAGAATTTCCAGCAGCGGCGCATAGGTGGCGGGTGCACAGCCGGTCAGTTCCACCCGCCCGCCTGCCGCCGCGCAGGCGCAGGCGTAGGTAGACGCCACGATGCGGTCCGCCATGGGTGCAAAGGTGCAGCCTGCAAGGGTACGCCGCCCTTCCACCCGGATGGTGCTGGTGCCCGCGCCCCGGATGCTGGCCCCGCAGCGGCAGAGAAACGCTGCCAGGTCGGCGATCTCCGGCTCCCGCGCGGCCCCGCGCAGGGTGGTGCTGCCCTGGGCCGTGGCGGCCGCCAGCAGCAGCGTCTCGGTAGCGCCCACGCTGGGGAAGCGCAGGGTGATGTCCGCTCCCCGCAAGCCGGAGGGCGCGGTAAGGATCAGCCGTTCGCCCTCCTCCCGGCACTGCGCGCCCAACGCTTTCAGCCCGGAAAGGTGCAGGTCCACCGGCCTTGCCCCAATACGGCAGCCGCCTGGCAGCACCGTCTCGGCCCGGCCCAGCCGCGCCAGCAGCGGCGCACAGAACAAAATGGAGGCCCGCATCTGCGCCGCAGCCTTCGCGTCCAACCTGCAGGTTGTGGGCGCGCGCTCCACCAGCACATCCCCGCCCTGCCGGCAGGCCGCGCCGCCTGCCCCGCGCAGCAGCCGCAGACTGGTGTCCACATCGGCCAGCGGCGGCACGTTCCGCAGCCGCACCGGTCCGCTGCACAAAATGGTGGCTGCCAGCAGCGGCAGCACGCTGTTTTTCGCCGCCGGGATGCGCACCGTGCCGCTCAGCGGCCGCCCGCCCGTGATGATGAAGTCTCCTGCCATGCAAATGCCCCCGTTCCGCAAAAGATACCTCATGCTATGCGGAGCGGGGGCGTTTTGTCCGTCGGGCGGGCAGAATGCGCGTTTTTATTTGTCCGATCATTTGTCCTGTTTTTCTCCCGTTTTCCCGCCGTTTCGGTGGAAAGGAGTGGGTTTTTATGTCTCCCCGCGGGAGACGGAAAGCACGATGCCCATTTCTCCCAGCAGCATCATCAGGCTGGTGCCGCCGGAGGAGAAAAACGGCAGGCTGATGCCGGTGTTCGGGATGGTGTTCGTCACCACAGCCATGTTCAGCACGGCCTGCAGCGCCACCTGCACCACAAAGCCCACCACCAGCAGGGCCCCGAAGCGGTCCGGCGCGTGGGCTGCCAGCGTGATGCCCCGCCACAGCAGCAGGGCAAACAATACGATCACCGCACAGGCCCCGACGAAGCCCAGTTCCTCGCACAAAATGGAAAAGATGAAGTCGTTCTGCGGCTCGGGCACGAACAGGTGCTTCTGGCGGCTGTTGCCAAGGCCCAGCCCTGCCGCGCCGCCGCTGCCAATGGCGTACAGGCTCTGAATGGTCTGGTGGCCGTCGCCCAGCGGGTCGGCGAAGGGGTCCAGCCAGGAGCTGAGGCGGCTGGCCGCGTAGGGCACAAGGTCCGGCATGATGACAATGGCCGCCCCGATGGCAGCGGCCCCGCCCACGCCCGCCAGCACGAACCACCGCAGCCCGGTGCCGCCCACGAACATGAGTACCGCGCCGATGCCTAAAATGAGCAGCGTGCCGGAAAGGTGGGGCTCCAGCAGCATCAGCACCGCCACCACCCCCAGCACCAGCACAAAGGGCACCACCCCCACCGCAAAGCTGCCCATGCGGTCATGGTTCAGCGAGATGATGTGAGAAAACACCAGCACCACCGCAAATTTTGCGATCTCGCTGGGCTGCAGGGTGCCAAGGCCCGGCAGCACCAGCCAGCGTTTACAGCCGTTATACTCCGGCATGAACAGCACGATGACCAGCAGCACCAGCGAAAGGGCCAGCAGCGGCCAGGCCAGTTTATGGTACACATGGTAGTCCACCCGGCTGGCCACCCACATGGCAAAAATGCCCAGCGCCGCATACAGCACCTGCGGCCGGGCATAGGCAAAGGCATCGCCGCGCCGGTACAGTGCCACCGCACTGCTGGCGCTGCACAGCATCACCAGCCCAAAGCCCACCAGCGTGAGCACCAGCACCAGAAAGGGCAGGTCCATGGCGGGCAGCACACGCAGCGGCAGGCGGCGCTTCGGGCGAGTGGGCAGCGCGTGGGCAGCCCGTTGCAGTTCCATCCCCATCACCTCCGTTCCTTTATTGTACGCAGGCGGCGGGATGGTTAGTCATACGCCCGGCCCGCCGGCGCATACACTGTCCGTGATATCATAAGGAGGTGCCGCCCATGCCGAAGCCGGAACCCAATCCGCGTCCCCTGCGCACCCTGCCGGAGCGGGCCTTCCGTGCCCGGGCACGGCTGGTGGCCGCGCTGATGTGCTGTGTCTGCTTTGCGGGGCTGGCCGCACGGCTTTTGTATCTGCAGCTGTTTTCCGGCGGCTGGTACACCGACCGCGCCCTCGGCCAGCAGTTGCGGGACACTGTGGTCCCCGCCGACCGGGGCCGCATCTACAGTGCCGACGGCGTGCTGCTGGCGGCCAACAGCAGCTGCTGGACCCTGCGGGCCTCGCCCCGGGAGATGCCCGCCGACAAACTGCAGCTGGCGGCGAGGGGTCTTGCTAAGATTTTGGAGCTGGATGAAGCGAAGCTGCTGGAAAAATTCAGCGACCGTGCGTCCAACGACTGCCTTTTGCGCTACCGGGTGGAGCGGGACACCGCCGACGCCGTGCGGGACTTCTGCGAAGCGAACGGCATCACCGGCATCCGCATCAATCAGGACTCCAAACGCTGGTACCCGCAGGGGGAATTTCTGGCGTCGGTGCTGGGCTTCACCAATGTGGACAACGCCGGGGTGAGCGGGCTGGAGCTGAAGTATAATGATGTGCTCACCGGCGACAACGGCGTGGTGCTGACGGCGGTGAATGCCTGGGGCTATACGCTGGAACAGAGCTACGAGACCGAGAAAGTGCCGCTGGAAGGCAGCGGCCTGCGGCTGACCATCGACGCCAACATCCAGCACTACCTTGAGAATGCGCTGGATTATGCCGTCAAGGAGCATCACGTCGCCGCCCGGGCCGTGGGCATCGTGATGGACGTGAACACCGGCGCGGTGCTGGCCATGTCCACCACGCCCGCCTACGACCCGAACGAGCCCCGGGTCATCTACGACAGCGCCGCCCGCAGTGCCGTGGATGCCCTGACCGGCGACGCACGGGCTGCCGCTTTGCAGCTGGCCCAGCAGACCCAGTGGCGCAACAAAGCCGTCAGCGACCTGTACGAGCCGGGCAGCGTGTTCAAGCTCATCACCTGCGCCGCCGCGCTGGACACCGGGGCCGTGAGCAAGCATTCCACCTTCTACTGCGGCGAGTCCATCTCGGTGGCGGGCACCCGGTTCCACTGCGCCAACCGCAAGCGCCACGGCAGTCAGACCGTGACCCAGGCGCTGGAAAACTCCTGCAACCAGAGCTTCATCCAGATCGGCGCGCGGCTGGGCAAGGAGGCCTTCTGCGATTACTTTGCGGCCTTCGGCCTGCGGGAGCCCACCGGCATCGACCTGCCCGCCGAGCCGAAAAAGAGTCTGTACTACACCGCCGACCGCATGGGCCCGGTGGAACTGGCGTCCTGCTCCTTCGGGCAGAGCAGCAAAATTTCCTATCTGGAAATGGCCGCTGCCGTGTGCGCTGTGGTGAATGGCGGCAGGCTGATGCAGCCCTACCTCGTCAGCGACATCCTGAACCCGGACGGCACAACGTTGCAGCACATCGACCCGGTGTGCAAACGGCAGGTGATCAAAGCCGAGACCTCGGCCACTATGCGGGAGATGATGGAGGCCGTGGTGCTCTACGGCGGCGGGCGCAACGCACAGATCGCAGGCTACCGGGTAGGCGGCAAGAGCGGCACCAGCCAGAAGCTGGACAGTGCCGACGAAAAAGCCCGCATCGCCAGCTTTGTGGCAGTGGCTCCCATCGACGACCCGCAGTTTCTGTGTCTCGTCTGTCTGGATGAACCCCACAGCTGGACGACAGCCGGCGGCAGCCTTTCGGCCCCGGTGTGCGCCGAGGTGCTGGAACAGACGCTGGTGTACAAGGGCATTCCCCGCGCTGCCATGGAGGAAAGTGCCGACTCAGCCCAGACCCTTGCCGATCTGCCCGCCGACGGCGATAGTTTTGACGGGGTGTAGCCATGAAAAAAAAAAAAAGACCGCCGAAGCGGTCTCAAATGCCCATAATATCATGAAAAAGCGGAGCCAACTCTTGAGTTGACCCCGCTTGATTGCTTCGCCCGGTCAATTTTTATTTTACCGATGTGTCAGAACCGTCACACATCATCTTCACTCGGTCACGTTTTATTTTACCGACGAGTCAGAACCGTCACTCGTCATCTTCAGCGAAGATGGAAAAGTCGAAACTTTTCTCATATACAGTATATCACAGCGCTCATTAAAATGCAACGTCTTTTTGTTCAATTCTGGTGCGGCTGGTCGCGGAAAACGATCTCGCCGGTGGCGCTGTCCATGGACTCTACAATGGCAAGGCTCTCCAGCTGGATGCCCTTGCTGCGGATCAGCTCGCCGCCCTGCTGGAAGCCCTTTTCCACCGCGATACCGATGCCTTCCACGGTGGCACCGGCTTCCTTTGCCAGGTCCAGCAGACCCATCAGGGCGCAGCCGTTGGCCAGGAAGTCGTCGATGATGAGGATGTGGTCCTCCGGGGTGAGGAACTTTTTGGAGACGATGACGTTGTAGATCTTTTTATGGGTGAAGGACTGGATCTTGGTCTCGTAGTTGTTGTAGTCCAGGTTGATGCTCATGGATTTTTTGGCAAACACCACCGGCACGTTGAACTCGCTGGCTACGATAGCGGCAATGCCGATGCCGCTGGCCTCGATGGTGAGCACCTTGTTGATGGGCTTGCCCGCAAACAGGCGCTTCCATTCCTTTGCCATCTCGCGGAACAGCGGGACGTCCATCTGGTGGTTGATAAAACTATCGACCTTCAGCACATTGCCCTCGCGCACAATGCCGTCTTTGCGGATACGATCTTCCAGCATCTTCATAATGAACCAGTTCCTCCAACCTATTCTTTTTTCCATCTGCAATGGTGAACACTGCTGCATTTTATTTCACCTAGTATACCGGAACGCGGCCGTTTTTACAAGAGGCTTTCTTGCCAAATCCGACAAAAATTGCACCGTTGTTTCAGGCACTCGGCCAAAATGCGGCCCTCTGTTCAAAAGTGCTGAAACTTGCGGCGGGCGGCGCACAATTTTGCATTTTTCGGCTCTTGTACTTTCTGCAAAATCGAGTATACTGAAGATAATTATAGATGTTCCGGCCGGATCTGTGCCCCGGCCGACGGGAGAGGGAGAGCTGTTATGAAAACAGGACTTGTGCTGGAAGGCGGCGCCATGCGCGGCATGTTCACTGCGGGTGTTCTGGATGTGCTGATGGAGCACGGCATCGTGCTGGACGGTGCCATTGGTGTGTCGGCCGGTGCGGTGTTCGGCTGCAATTATAAGTCGCACCAGATCGGCCGCACCATCCGCTACAACACCGAATACTGCCAGGATAAGCGCTATGCCAGCTTCGGCAACCTGCTGCGTACCGGCAACCTGTACAGCGAGCAGTTCTGCTACCACACCGTGCCGGAAAAGCTGGACCCCTTCGACGCAAAGACCTTTGCAGAGAATCCTATGGATTTCTTCGTGGTCTGCACCGATGTGCGCACCGGTGACCCCATCTACCACAAGTGCCGCACCGGCGACGCCGAGGACATCCAGTGGATGCAGGCTTCGGCGTCCATGCCGCTGGCGGCCAGGATCGTGAAGATCGGCCACTATCAGCTGCTGGACGGCGGCATCGCGGACTCCATCCCGGTGCGGTTCTTTGAGTCCATCGGCTACAAGCGCAACCTCATCGTGCTGACCCAGCCCAAGGGCTTTGTGAAAAAGAAGAACAAGATGCTGCCCGCCATCCGGGCACGCTACCTGCGCTACCCTGCCTTCGTGGAGGCCGTGGCCGACCGCCACGAGCGCTACAACGAAACGCTGGAGCACATCTCCATGCTGGAGCAGACCGGCCAGGCCTATGTCATCCGCCCGCCCATCCCGCTGGAGATCGGTTCCATGGAGCGCGACCCCGCCCAGCTGCGCCGCGTCTACGAGACCGGCCGTGCGGTGGCGGAAATTCAGGTGGACAAGATCGCGGCCTTTGTGACGGAATCCAAGGCACTGAACGAAGCATGATAACAGGAAACGGCCCGGCCGGAGTTTTTGCGCTCCGAGCCGGGCCGTTTTGTCATGTTTCCGGGCGTGCCTCCTGCCGGTATTCCAGCGGCGTGCAGCCGGTCGCCTTTTTAAAGGCGGCCGCAAACTTGCCGGCATTGCGGTAGCCCACCTTGGCCGCGATCTCGGCCACGCTGCCGCCGCTGCGGCGTATTCCATGCGGCCCTCGCGGCAGTAGTCCACCGCAAACAGCCGCTGCCGGGTGGAAAAGCTGGAATCAAAGGACGCCATGTGGAAATCGTTGAAGCTCAGCGCCACGCCGGGGAACAGCTCGTAGGTGGTCATGGTGCCCTCGCCGGTCTCATTGCGGAACTGCCACACGCTCGCGTCGCCGGTCCGGGTCAGCAGCACTGCGCCCTGCCGGTGGAGCTCGGGTTCATAGGGCATCAGCGGCCTCCGTTTCTGCGGGCGGCTGGGCCGGTGCGGCCCCGCGGCTGCTCTTGTAGGCTTCGCCCCAGGTCCACATGGCGTCCAAAATCGGCTTCAGACTGTACCCCAGCTCGGTGAGGGTGTATTCCACCCGGGGCGGCACCTCGGCATAGACCTTGCGGGTGAGCAGGCCGCTGGCCTCCATCTCGCGCAGCTGGGCCGTGAGCACCTTCTGGGTGACGTGCCCGATGGATTTTTTCAGCTCGCCGAAGCGCTTCGTGCCCTGCAGCAGGTCCCGCAGGATCAGCACCTTCCACTTGTCGCTGATCAGCGTCAGGGTCGTCTCCACCGGGCAGGCGGGCAGCTCCTGCATCCTTTCTTGTTCCATAGTTCCCTCCAATGGTATCCTTTTGGTAACTACCGCACAATATTGTGCTTACTTTACGAAATGGCTCTACAGCGCTATTATAGTGTCAGCGAGTGAAAAACGCAACCGCTAACAACCACTTTTTCTCATCTGGAGGTAATTTTCCCATGAACAAGGTTGTAGAATTTCTGAACGCAAACCCGGTGCAGTATCTGGCCACCGTCGGCCGCGACGGCAAGGCCAAGTGCCGCCCCTTCATGTTTGCCGGTGAGCTGGACGGCAAGCTGTGGTTCTGCACCAACAACCAGAAGGAGGTCTACAAGGACCTGCAGGCCAACCCGAACATCGAGATCTCCGTCTCCAGCCCGGAGTACGCCTGGCTGCGCCTGCACGGCAAGGCCGTGTTTGAGAGCAACATGGCGGCCAAGGAGATGTGCATCGCGAACCCCATCGTGAAAAGCCAGTACGGCGAGGCCACGAACCCCATCTTCGAGGTGTTCTACCTGGACGATGCCCACGGCGTGATCGCCGATTTCTCCGGCAACCCGCCGTATGAGTTCTAAGTTTTCCGCATGACCCGCAGGCCTCACAGGGCATTCCTGTGGGGCTTGTGCCGGTTGCTGCGGTTTCGGGAAAGGAGCCTTGCATGAACCAGAGCGAGCGGCGGCGGATGCTCATCCAGTCGCTTTTAAAGGAAGACCCGGCCTACCGGGACATCCGCATCCCGGCCGACACCGACGGCCAGCGGCAGCTGCTGCGCGGGCTGCTGAATGTGCGTGCGCCGCAGCCCGGTAGGGAAGACTTTTTGCAGGTGCAGGACGCCTACCTGCAGCAGCGGGCTGCGGAGAAGGGCATCACCGATGCCGCAGCCCTTGCCCCCATTCAGCCGGGGCTGTACCTGTGGCAGGGCGACATCACCACCCTGCGGTGCGACGCCATCGTGAACGCCGCCAACAGCGGCATGACCGGCTGCTACTGCCCGAACCACCGCTGCATCGACAACGCCATCCACACCTTTGCCGGCGTTCAGCTGCGGCAGGCCTGCGCGGAACTGATGCGCGCTCAGGGCCGCGAGGAACCCACCGGGCGGGCGAAGATCACGCCCGCCTTCAACCTGCCCTGCCGCTTTGTGCTGCACACCGTGGGGCCCATCGTTACCGGCCGCGTGACCCGGCAGGACCGTGCCCTGCTGGCCAGCTGCTACCGCTCCTGCCTGCAGCTGGCGGCGAATCATGGGCTGGAAAGCGTGGCCTTCTGCTGCATCTCCACCGGGGAGTTCCACTTCCCCAACGAGCTGGCGGCAGAGATCGCCGTGCACACCATCAAAGAATTTCTGGTGCAGGACACCAGCGTGAGAAAGGTGATCTTCAATGTTTTCAAAGATCTGGACTACGAAATCTACCGGCGTCTTCTCGGCGCAGGCTGAGCAGCTGAGGCAGCTGCTGGCAGACGCCGACGCCGTGGTGCTCGGGGCCGGAGCCGGGCTTTCCACCTCCGCAGGCTTCGTCTACGACGGGGCGCGTTTCCGGCAGTATTTTGCAGATTTTGCCGCGAAATACGGCTTTGCCGATATGTACTCCGGTGGGTTTTACCCCTATGCCACGCTGGAGGAGCACTGGGCCTACTGGAGCCGGTACATTTATATCAATCGCTATCAGAACGCACCGAAGCCGGTCTACAACGATTTGTTCCGCCTGGTGAAGGACAAGGACTATTTCGTGCTCACCACCAATGTGGACCACTGTTTCCAGAAAGCGGGCTTCGACAAAAAGCGGCTGTTTTATACCCAGGGCGACTACGGGTTGTTCCAGTGCGCAGAGCCCTGCTGCCCGGAGACCTTCGACAATGAAGCGCTGGTGCGCCGGATGGTGGAAGCACAGGGGTACACCATCGCACCGGACGGCAGCCTGACCGTGCCGCAGGGTGCGGCCCTCAAAATGCGCATCCCGGCAGAGCTGGTCCCCCGCTGCCCGCACTGCGGCCGGCCGCTGACCATGAATCTGCGGGCAGACGACACCTTTGTGGAGGACGAAGGCTGGCACCGCGCCGCCGGGCGGTACAGCGATTTTCTGCGCCGCCACGAGGGGCAGAAAATTTTATTTTTGGAGCTGGGTGTGGGCTACAACACCCCCGGCATCATCAAGTATCCCTTCTGGCGCATGACCGCCCAGAACCCGCAGGCGTTCTATGTCTGCATCAATCCGGGCCCGGCCCAGCTTCCGCCGGAGATCGCACCGCGCGCGCTGTGCATCCGCAAGGATATCGGGGCGGTTGTCAAAGAGGTATAAGGTGCAGTCCGCACACCCGCGTGCCCCATTAGAGACGGACACAAAACAAAAAGCTCAACGCGATCGTCCCCCATTGAAATGGTCAGTTGTGGGGCAACCGTGGATTCGCGAGCCGCGCTGCTAAAAAGGAGCACGGGTTGCGGCTCCCTGCGTCTGCTTCGTGCCTTGGGCGGCACTCGCATCCTGCAGGCCGCTGCCCCAACAGCTCCTCCCTGTTTCGGCCGCTGGCCGCGCTCGTCGCCGTTGCACTGGGCTGTTTTTGCGCCGTCTTCAGCGACGTCGCCGCAGCTGTTCGAATCCACCCGCGTCTATGGCCGCAACGGAGTTACATAAGAAAAACGCCTGTGTATTTCTACACAAGCGTTTTCTTGGTGGGCGCGGGTGGATTCGAACCACCGAAGCTGAAAGCAGCAGATTTACAGTCTGTCCCCATTGGCCACTCGGGAACACGCCCATATTCACTTTTTGCTGTCCTGCGGACTGCCTGTATATATTACCACCGGTTCAGTAGTTTGTCAATATTTTTCGTCCAGATTTTCAGATTTTTGCGCTGCCCGGCAGGCAGCACCTCGGCTCCGGTTTTGTTGGCTTGTTTGTTCGCTTATCGTTCGTTTGTTTGGCTGCCCGCGGCCTTCCCCTGCATGGACCGGCGCTGGCGCGTTCCTTCTTTCGGGCCATCCGCGGGCCCGTCATTTCCCGCTTTACAGCAAAAAACGCTCAGGAATCAGCGTTCCTGAGCGGTTTTTCTTGGAGCTGGTGGCAGGAGTCGAACCCGTAACCTACTGATTACAAATCAGTTGCGCTGCCATTGCGCCACACCAGCATGACCCGAACGGTCTTTTGATAGGATACCAAAAAAGCGGCGGGTTGTCAATATCTGCTCACCGGAAACTTTCACTGTCCCGGCGCAGCAAAGCGTCTGCGGCCCGGATAAAGCCCGGTTGCCGGTGCGCACCGTCAGCGGGCAAGGGCCTGCTGAAGCTTTGCAAAGTCTTCCAGCGTGAGGGCCTCCGGGCGGATGCGGGCGTCGAAGCCCGCGGCCTCAATGGCGGCGGTCACGGCGTCCTTGGGCAGGCCCAGGCCGCTGGCGATGGCGTTGGCGGCGGTCTTGCGGCGCTGGCCGAAAGCCGCACGGATGAGCGCAAAGTAGCCCGCCTCGTCCTCCACCTGCACGGCGGGGGTGGGGCGGATATCCATGCGCACCACGGCGCTGGTCACCTTCGGGGCCGGGTAGAAGCTGCCCGGCGCGGCGGTGAACATGAGCTTTGAGGTGGCGTAGTAGTTCACCGCGCAGCTGATGGCGCTGGAAGCGCGGGTGCCGGGCACAGCGGCCAGGCGGTCGGCAGCTTCCTTCTGCACCATGACAGTCAGGCTCTCGATGGGCAGGCGGTCACCCAGCAGCTTCATCACGATGGGGCTGGTGATGTAGTAGGGCAGGTTGGCGCACACGGCCACCGGCATGCCGGGGAACTCCTCGGCAATGAGGGCTTTCAGGTCCACCTTCAATACATCTTGTAATACCAGTTTGAAATTATCCACGCCAGCCATGGTCTCGGCCAGAAGCGGCGGCAGGCGCTCGTCCACCTCGATGGACACCACCTTGGCCGCGCGCTTGGCCAGCTCCCTGGTCAGCACGCCGATGCCGGGGCCGATCTCGATGACGCCGTAGCGCTTATCCACGCCGCTGGCATCCACGATCTTGGTGGGGATGCCCGGGTTGATGATGAAATTCTGTCCAAAGCCCTTGGACAGGGCAAAGTCGTATTTTTCGCACAGGGTGCGGATCACCGAAATGTCGGTCAGTTCGGGCATTGGGGGGCCATCCTTTCTCAGAAAAAGGCTGTTGCAGAGTTTGCAGCAGCCTTTTTAGGTGTTACGATTTGAATGCCCTCCGCATTCGCTCTGGGCATCTTCAGCGGAAATATTATTTTGCGTTTTGCCGCACCCTGCGGGGCTCTCCAAAACGTCTTTTCATGAGAGGGGCGCACGGACGGCGATCGGCAGCGTACCGCTTTACGCGATCCTTACTCTGCGCTGGATGCGGCCTCACCGGAAGCTTCCGCTGCGGCAGAAGAAGCCGTTTCTTCGCTGGAAGCGCTCACCGCACCGGCGGCCTCACTGTCCGCTGCCTCAGAGGATGCGGCGCTCTCAATGACGCCGCCCAGGGTGGAGGTGCCGCTCAGCTGCTGTGCCGCGCTGACAGCACGCTGCACCTGCGGGTCAGTCTCCGGGGTGTAATCGTAGTAGTTCGCGGCTTCCTCGGTGGTGTAGGCCTTTTCCACATCCACGCTCAGGCCGGTTCCGTCAAAGCTGGTGCCGTCGCCGCAGATGAGCTTTGCCACCGTGATGCTCACGGCGCTGCCGTCCGAAAGGCGCTGCGGGCTGTTCTGGATGGTGCCCTTGCCCATGGTGGTGGTGCCCACCAGGCGCGCGCCGTTCATGCTGCGCAGGCTGGCGGCGAACAGCTCTGCCGCGCTGGCAGTGTTGCCGTTGACCAGGCAGACCATGGGCAGGTCGATCTTGCTCTCGTCGTCGCTGCTGCCGAGAACGGTGCGTTCGCCGTTCTTATCCTCGGCATAGGCCACGGTGCCTTCCGGTGCGATCAGGTCGATACAGCTGATGGCGTCGTCCAGCACGCCGCCGCCGTTGTCGCGCAGGTCAAACACCAGGCTCTGGACGCCGCTGCTGGTCAGAGAACGCAGGGCATAGTCCAGCTCACTGGGGGTGCTGCCGTCGAACTGGCGAATTTTGATGTAGCCCACGTTGTCCAGCACCTGGTAGTCCACCGTGGTGCTGCTGTAGCCGGAGTGGGTCAGCTCGGCCGTCTTACTGGCCGCCTCGCTGTTCAGCCAGGTGACGGTGACGGTGGTGCCGGCCTCGCCCTGCAGGCGGGTCTGCACGGCATCCACGCCGGAAAGGCTCTTGACGTCGGTGTCGCCGATGGCCGTGATGTAATCGCCCACCGCGATGCCGGCCTCCTGTGCGGGAGAGCCGTCGTAGACCTTGGTCACGCGGGCGTAGCCGGTCTGGTCCATGCCCAGCTCCACGCCAATGCCCATGACCTTGCCGCTCTGGATATTGATCAGCTCGGTGTAGGCGGTGGCAGTGTAGTAGCGGGCGTACTTGTCGCCGGTGCCCAGCAGGTAACCTGCGGTCAGGCGGTCGTACAGCATCGTCTCGTCGATGGTGTAATAATCGTTGCTGCGGACATAGCGGTCCACCTCAGCGATCTTGTTGTACATGCTCTCCTTTTCCTTGACGCTGTTCACCGTGCTGTCGAACAGGCGCATGGCCACCAGCATCGTGATGGAAAAGGTCACGGTCATGGCAAGGATCACGATGGTGACCGCCATGCCCACAGAGATCTTACGATTCATGCTCGGCCCCTCCCTGTCAGTACAGCAGCATCATGACGACGCTGCCCAGCAGCGAGAGCGCGAACACGCCCGCCAGAACAAGGCAGCCGATGCGCAGCCAGCGCTTTTGTTTTTGTTCTTTCATAGAAAACCAGACTCCTTACAACACTCAGTTATGCGGGAACGGGATATAACCACGCGGATTGACAGCGTTGGCCTTGCTGCCGCCCTTCCAGACCTCCAGATGCAGATGGTTGCCGGTGGAGTTGCCGGTGGAGCCCACATAGCCAATGAGCTCACCCTGCTTGACGTACTTGCCGGCACTGGTAGCCACCGACTTCATGTGGCCGTAAAGGGTGCTGTAGGTATTGCCGTCCGACATTTTGCCGTGGTAGATGATGACATAGTTGCCGTAGCCGCCGCTGGACCAGCCCGCCACCTGCACATAGCCGCTGGCGGCTGCGTAGATGGGCGTGCCGCCTGCGGCCGCCAGGTCGATGCCGGCGTGCAGCTTGTTCACGCCGGACACCGGGTTCTTGCGCCAGCCGTACTCGCTGGAGATGCGGGTATAGCTCTTGAGCGGGCAGGCAAAGCCAGTAAAGCTCAGCTGCGGCTGGCTGGAAGCAGCGGACGCGATCAGCTGCTGGATCTGCTTTTTGACCGCCTCATAGTTCAGCTCGTCGGACTCGATGGCTGCCTGAGCCGCTGCCTGGGCCTTCTTTGCGTCGGCCGCCGACATCTGCGCGGCAGAAATGCTGCCGTTCAGCTCGCTCTGCTTGGACTTCATCTGGCTGTTCTGGGCGTCCAGGTCTGCCTTCTGGCTCTGCAGCTCGGCGCGCTGGTCTTCCAGCTCTGCCTTGTCGCTTTCCAGCTGGACCTTGTCCGCTTCCAAGTCGGCCTTGGCGGCCTTCATATTGTCCATGATCTCGGTATCCTTCACCGAGATATCCTGCATGACCTCGTTGAAGGTCAGCAGCTCATACAGGTCGTTCACCGCGCTGAGCATGGCGATGCTGCCGCCGTCCCGCAGCTCCTGCATGGCGGCCATGTGCTTTTTGAAATCGCTCCACTGGCCGTCGATCTCGGTCTGCTTGTCGGCGATCTGGCCTTCCTTTTCGGTGATCTCGGCTTCCTTGCCGCTGATCTTCTGCTCGGTCTCGCCGATGCTGTTCTGCACGGCGGCGATCTGGCCGCTGAGAACGGCGATCTGATCCTGGATGATACCCACCCGCTCGGTCAGCTCACTTTCCAGTGCCTTGGCGGCAGACTCCTGCTTTTTGGCGTCGGAAAGTTCTTTTTTGTGCTGGTCGATGGACTGGGAAAGCTTGTCCAGCTTGTTCTGCAGGCTGGACATGCTGGTGGCTGCCGAGGCGGGGTACACCGTGACGCTGAGCAGCAGGCAGGCTGCTGCCACGCACAGGCTGACGCCCCGCACAAGGCGGGTACCGGCAGGCTCCGGCTTTGCGTGCCGGGCTCTGCGGCCGGTCAGCTGGAACCGGAACGGCTTTGCATGACGTGCTTTTTTCATGTTCGGCTCCCTTTCCTTACACGTTCAGGTGCTTGCGGATGGAGAACATACTGCCCAGACCACCCACGATGGCACCGCCTGCCAGGCTGTAGGTGAGGATTGTGGGCCAGACGGCACTCACCGGCACCAGCGCCTGGCCCATGATCATCTGCCACACGCCGCCCAGGCCGTCGGAGGCCTGCACCATATAAGAGTAGGCACCCACGGTGACGGCTGCGGTCAGCGCGCCGGAGATCAGGCCCATGGCCAGGCCTTCCACCACGAAGGGCAGGGTGACCAGCCCGTTGGTGGCACCCACATACTTCATAATCTCGATCTCGCGCCGCCGGGCAAACACGCTCAGGCGGATGGTGCTGCCCACCGTGATGACGCTGACGATCATCAGCACCAGCACGATGCCGCGGCCCACCCGGGTGACGGACTGCTGGATCTGCACGAAGACATTGGTCATCTCCACCGGGGCGGTGACGCTGTACACACCCGGGATGGCCTGCAGCTTTTTGCTCATGGCTTCCATCTGGCTCAGGTCGCGGATGGAGACGCGGTAGTTTGCCTTAAAGGGGTTGTCGGTCTCAAACTCATCCCACAGGGAGGAGTAGTCCTGCATGTAGCCGCGGTAGGTGTCCAGCACATCCTGCTTGGAGACGTACTGCACGTTGGTGACGCCGTCCATGGCGGCAATGGTATCACCCACCTGCTGGGCCGTTGCGTCGTCGCAGTCCGGGTCCAGGTAGACCACGGTCTCATTCTGGTTGCCCAGATAGTTCACCATGCTGTCCACATTCACCTCTGCAAGGCTTGCGAAGGTGTTCAGGGTCATGCAGACGCTGAGGGAAGCGATGCAGGCAATGGTCATGGCCCAATGCTTGCCCAGGTTGCGGATGCCGCGCCGGGTGAGGAACCAGAAAGTCGAAGGTCTCATCATACGGTGGCCGCCTCCTTTTCTTCCGATTTCAGCGTCAGCTCCATGGGCTCGTCATAGAGCGCCCGGTCTTTGTGGTCGGGCCGGGCACGGATGGCTTCCTTGTCGGCGGGCACATCCGAGATGATGCGGCCCTTTTTCAGGGTGACGACCCGCTGGTGGAACTTGCGCACCAGGTCGTGCTCGTGGGTGACCACCAGCACCGTGATGCCCATCTCGCTCACCCGCTCCAGCAGCTCCATCATCTCCAGGCTCAGCTCGGGGTCGATGTTGCCGGTGGGCTCGTCGGCGATGACCAGCTTCGGGCTGTGGGCCAGGGCGCGGGCCACGGCCACGCGCTGCTGTTCGCCGCCGGAAAGGGTGTCCGGGTAGGCGCTGGCCTTGTCTTCCAGATGCACCAGCTCCAGCATGTAGTCCACACGGTCGGCGATCTCCTTGCGCTTCACGTTGGTGACGTGCATGGCAAAGGCGACGTTCTCATACACCGTCATGGACGGGATGAGGCGGAAATCCTGGAAGATGATGCCCATCTGACGGCGCAGATAGGGCACCTGATGGCGGCGCAGGTGGGCAACATCCTTGCCCAGCACGGTCACCTTGCCCTCGGTGGGGGTCTCCTCCCGCAGGATGAGCTTCAGCAGGGTGGATTTGCCCGCGCCGGAATGGCCCAGCAGAAACACGAACTCGCCTTCGTCCACGTGGAAGTTGATGTCTTCCAGCGCCAGCGGCCCGCCCTTTTTATATTCCTTTGAGACGTGTTCAAAGTCTATCATTTGATCTTGCTACTCCTGACGTAATATTTGGTCAAGCTTCCAACGCCAAAAAAGAACCGGCCAGCATCGGTTGCGAGCGGCCGGTTCCGTGCCGCAGCAGATGCGGCAGAAAATCAATATTTGGCCGGGTTGTTGGACAGGTACTTTTTGACCATCAGCGCTACCTTGAAGACGATAGCGTCGTCGAACTCGCGCAGGTCCAGGCCGGTCAGCTTTTTGATCTTTTCCAGACGATACACCAGCGTGTTGCGGTGCACAAACAGGCCGCGGCTGGTCTCGGAGACGTTCAGGTTGTTCTCAAAGAAGCGCTGGATGGTGAACAGGGTCTCCTGATCCAGGCTCTCGATGCTGCCCTGCTTGAACACCTCGCGCAGGAACATCTCGCACACGGTGGTGGGCAGCTGATAGATCAGACGGGCAATGCCCAGGTTGTCGTAGCGGATGATCTGCTTCTCGGTGTCGAACACCTTGCTCACTTCCATGGCGATCTGGGCCTCCTTAAAGGAAGTGGCCAGGTCCTTCACGTTGGAGATGGGGGTGCCGATGCCCACGACAGCCTTGATGTAGTGCTCGCCGGACAGGGTATCCACGATGCTGGCGGCCAGCTTCTCCATGTCGGTGCGGTCGATGCCCTTGCGGATCTCTTTCACCAGCACGGTGTCGGTCTCGCTGATGTTGAACACAAAGTCCTTCTGCTTGTCGGGGAACAGGCTGCTGACCACATCATAGGCCGAGATGTCGCCGCCGGAAGTCACGCGCACGATGAACACCACGCGGGACACGTCGGTGGCAAAGTGCAGCTCGCGGGCCTTGGCGTAGATATCGCCGGGCAGGATGTTATCCAGCACCACGTTCTTGATGAAGTTGGATTTATCAAACTTTTCATCGTGGTACTGCTTGATGCTCTGCAGGCTGATGGACAGCACTGCGGCGAACTGACCAGCCGTCTCGTCTGCGCCTTCCACGAACACTGCATAATCGTTATGCTTGGCACTGGAGAACTGCTGGTAGGTGTAGCCATCGCGCACAAAGCGGTCGCCTGCGGTCAGACGCTCCGCCATGAAGCCTTCGCGCACCTCGCCGATCAGGTTCAGCTCCGAGCAGGAAATAACAGCGCCGGTCTCATCCACCACGCCGACCACCCGGTTGATCGCGTCTTTCATCTGGTAGATCACGCTTTGAAATACTCTATTGGCCATAATGGATACCCCTTTTCCTCGTTTGTGCAAACCGCAGCGGCAGCCGGTTGTGATTTTCAACAATTTAGCTGCATTACATTTTATATTTTACACAAAAGAATTTACTTTTGCAACATATTTCAACAAAAAAGATAGTTTTTTCTTGTGAATATTATCTTTCGGGGTACTTTCAAGCCAAAAAAGTGCCTTTTTGCGTGGTTCTCGTTGTCTATTCTACCGGCAAAATGTGTTGCTTTTTTGAAAAACGGGTGAAAAGGCCGCCCCTTCAGCTGGTAATTTTTGACACTTCTTCGGCAGAAAGCTCCCGCCACTGCCCCGGGGCCAGCCCTTCGTCCAGTGCAAGGCCGCCGATGGCGTCCCGGTGCAGCGCGTTCACCCCCGCGCCGTACACGCCGAACATCCGTTTGATCTGGTGATAGACGCCTTGCTTGAGCACCACCCGCACGGTGAGGCCGTCGGCGGTCAGCGCCGTCACCTCGGCGGGCGAAAGGGCCGTGCCGTCGGCCAGGGTGACGCCCGCCGCAAAGCCTGCTTTCATCTCGTCGGTCAGCGGCGTGTCGAGGGTGACGGTGTAGGTCTTGGCAACATGGCGCTTCGGGGCCAGAATGTCGTGGGCAAAGGTGCCGTCGTCGGTCAGCAGCACAAAGCCGGTGCTGGTCTTGTCCAGCCGCCCGGCCGGGAACAGCTCCCGCCGGGGGTAGGCATCCCCCACCAGGTCCACCACCGTGGTGTCGCGCTTATCGGTGGAAGCGCTCACCACGCCCTCGGGCTTGTTGAGCATGAGGTACACGAACTGCTGGTAGCACAGCACTTTGCCGTCCACGGCCACGGTGTCCGACTCTTTCAGCTGGGTGTCGCCCTTTTTGCACACAGCACCGTTCACCTGCACGCGGCCTTTGGAAAGCATCGCCTTTGCCTCGCTGCGGGTGCACTGGGCCGTCTCCGCTAAGTATTTATCCAATCGCATGATGCGGTTCTCCTTTTATATAAGCTGCTATCAGTGTAGCATGAAGCGGAAAATTTCTCAAGGGCAGCAAAAAAGGCCGCCGCAGATGCGGCGACCTTTGATATCCAGTTACCTGGTCAGTGGGCCGGTTATTTCTCCGAGGACCGTCCGCTGGGGTGAGACCCTGTTGCCGCAGGCAATAGGGCGGGCGATGGAATGGCCCGATTCGTGTCCGAGCGAGAAATTACCGGCGCGCTGGCCTTACACACTCAAACTTGCATGCTGCTCCACAGCATCGGGGTTGGCATCAAAGATGGGCTGGAGCACATTGGCGATGAACTCCTCCACCTGCTGGGGTGCGCGGCCCACGAAGTTCTCCGGCACAAGGCCCGCCACGATCTCCTCTTTGGTCAGGCCAAAGGCCGGGTCGGCAGCGATGCGGTCTACCATGTCGTTGGACAGGCCTTCTTCCTTGACCTGCTTACCTGCAGCAATGGCGTGCTGGCGCAGGCGCTCGTGCAGTTCCTGACGGTTGCCGCCCTTTTCCACAGCCTGCATCATGATGTTCTCGCTGGCCATGAAGGGCAGCTCCGCCATCAGACGGCTGCGCACCACCTTCGGGTACACCACGATGCCGTCAGTGACGTTCAGCATGATGTTCAGGATGGCGTCCGTGGCAAGGAAACCCTCGGCCATGGCCACACGCTTGTTGGCGCTGTCGTCCAGCGTGCGCTCGAACCACTGGGTGCCGGTGGTGAAGCTGGGGTTCAGCACGTCCACCATCAGGTAGCGGCTCAGGGCGCAGATGCGCTCGCAGCGCATGGGGTTGCGCTTATACGGCATGGCAGAGGAACCGATCTGGTTCTTCTCAAAGGGCTCCTCCATCTCCTTGAAGTTGGCCAGCAGACGCAGGTCGGTTGCGAACTTCATGCAGCTCTGGCCGATGCCGGCGAGGGCGTTCAGGATAAAAGCATCCACCTTGCGGCTGTAGGTCTGGCCGGACACCGGGATGACGGCATCCGGGGCAAAGCCCATCTCCTTGGCGATGGATGCATCCACGGCGCGAATTTTCTCGGCATCGCCCTTGAACAGCTCCATGAAGGAAGCCTGGGTGCCGGTGGTGCCCTTGACACCGCGCAGCTGCAGGGTGGCAAGGCGGTGGTCGATCTCGGCGAGGTCCATCACCAGCTCATTGGCCCACAGGGTAGCACGCTTGCCCACGGTGGTGGGCTGGGCAGGCTGGCAGTGGGTGTAGGCCATGCAGGGCATGTCCTTATACTCCTCGGCGAAGCGGGCCAGCTTTGCCAGCACGCCGATGAGCTTCTTGCGCACCAGCTCCAGGCCCTGGCGCATCACGATGATGTCGGTGTTGTCGCCCACGTAGCAGCTGGTGGCACCCAGATGGATGATGCCCGCTGCCTTGGGGCACTGCTGGCCGTAGGCGTAGACGTGGCTCATCACGTCGTGGCGCACCAGCTTTTCGCGCTCAATGGCGACTTCGTAGTTGATGTCGTCCACGTGGCTTTCCAGCTCTGCCACCATCTCGGGGGTGATATTGGTCAGGCCCTGATTCATCTCGGCCCGGGCCAGCGCTACCCACAGGCGGCGCCAGGTGCGGAACTTGTTGTCGTCGGAGAAGATATACTGCATCTCGTCCGAGGCATAGCGGGTGGAAAACGGGCTGATATAACGATCATGCTGAGACATTGGTTGTTTCCTCCTGAACGTGTTATAGCGGCAACTTCTCCGCGTCCTCTTGGCTCCCCCCTTGGGGGAGCTGGCGCGAAGCGACTGAGAGGGCGAGCCCGTGCATCTTTGGCAGCGTCCTCGCCCTCTCCGCCTCACATTCGTTCGGCACCTCTCCCAAAGGGAGAGGCAAGTCGAACGTCCTGTTGGCGTTACGCTATCTTTATTTTACCATCAAATCTTGAAATAGTCCACGCCGCCCTCAAAGATCGGCTGATACTTGTCGCCGGTGACGTTCTTGTACAGGTACTCACCGCTGCGCTCCGAGTGGCCCATCTTGCCAAAGACGCGGCCGTCCGGGCTGGTGATGCCCTCGATGGCCAGCACAGAGCCGTTGGGGTTATAGCTCTGGTCCATAGTGGGCTCGCCTGCCAGGTCCACATACTGGGTGGCGACCTGGCCGTTCTTCACGAGGGTGTCCAGCACTTCCTGCGGGGCCACGAAGCGGCCCTCGCCGTGGCTGATGGCCACGGTGAACTGGTCGCCCACAGCGCACTTGGACAGCCACGGGCTGCCGGTGGAAGCGATGCGGGTGCGCACCAGCATGCTCTGGTGGCGGCCGATGGTGTTGAAGGTCAGGGTGGGGTCATAGGCCGTGATGGGGCGGATATCGCCGTAGGGCACCAGACCCAGCTTGATGAGTGCCTGGAAGCCGTTGCAGATGCCCAGCATCAGGCCGTCGCGCTGCTGCAGCAGGCGGCGCACTGCCTCGGTGACTTCCGGGTTGCGGAAGAAGGAGGCAATGAACTTTGCACTGCCGTCCGGCTCGTCGCCGCCGGAGAAACCGCCGGGCAGCATGACGATCTGGCTTGCATCAATGGCCTTGACGAGGGCCTTGCAGCTCTCGGTAACATCGGCAGGGGTCAGGTTGCGGATGACCAGAATCTCAGGGTCGGCACCGGCGCGGGCAAAGGCCTTGGCGGTGTCGTACTCGCAGTTGGTGCCCGGGAACACCGGGATAATGACCTTGGGCTTTGCCACGCCGATCTTGGGTGCGGCGGGCGCGGTCAGCTTGCCGTTGATCTTTTCCACGGTGGAGCCAGCCTTGCGGTAGGGGTACACCGGCTCCAGCTTGCGCTCCCAAATTTCCTGCAGCTCGGCCATATCCAGCGTTTCGCCGCAGGACTCAAAGACGTACTCCTTGGTGGTCTCGCCCAGAATTTCACCGGCAGGGGCATCGGAGACCATCTCCAGCACGATGGAGCCGTACATGGGCTTGAACATATCGTGGGTGGCAAGGTCGGCACGCATCTTGAAGCCGATGTGGTTGCCAAGGCCCATCTTGAACAGGGCCTCGGCAATGCCGCCGTAGCCCACGGAGGAAGCGGAAGCCACCATGCCGGCTTCGATCATGTCCTCCACGATCTTATAGTTTGCTTTCAGGGAGAAGAAGTTCGGGCAGCCGGTCTCGGGGTCAATGATGGGACGCACCAGCACGACGGTGCTCTCCGGCTTCTTGAACTCGGTGGAGACCACCTTGTTGGCCTTGCCGATGGCGGTTGCAAAAGACACCAGCGTCGGGGGCACATCCAGCTTTTCAAAAGAGCCGGACATGCTGTCCTTGCCGCCGATGGAGGCGATGCCAAGGCCCATCTGGGCATCCAGTGCGCCCAGCAGAGCGGCCAGCGGCTTGCCCCAGCGCTCCGGGGCGGTGCCCAGACGCTCGAAGTATTCCTGGAAGGTCAGGTAGGCGTCCTCATAGCGGAAGCCGGAAGCCACCAGCTTGGTGACGCTCTCGATGACGGCCATCTGTGCACCGCGATACTGGTCGGCGCTCATCAGGTAGGGGTTAAAGCCCCAGGCCATGCCGGAGCAGGTATTCGTTTCGCCGTCCACGGGCAGCTTTGCCACCATGGCGTTCTGCGGGGTCAGCTGGTATGCACCGCCGAAGGGCATGAGCACGGTGGCGGCACCGATGGTGGAGTCGAACCGCTCGGAAAGGCCCTTCTTGCTGCAGATGTTCAGGTCGCCCACCATGTTCTTCATCTTCTGGCTGAAGGTCAGGCCTTCCCACTGGGGCTGCCAGACCGTGGCCTTTTCCACATGCACCTTCTGGTGCTTCTCGGCACCGTTGGAGTTGAGGAACTCGCGGCTGATGTTCACGATGGACATGCCGTTCCACACCATGTTCAGGCGCTTCTCGGCAGTCACCTTTGCCACGGGGGTAGCCTCAAGGTTTTCTTCGTTGGCCAGGGCAATGAACTTGTCCACATCCTCGGGGGCAAGGGCCACGGCCATGCGCTCCTGGCTCTCGCTGATGGCCAGCTCCGTGCCGTCCAGACCTTCGTACTTCTTGGTGACCTTGTTCAGGTCGATGTACAGGCCGTCGGCCAGCTCACCGATGGCCACGGACACGCCGCCTGCGCCGAAGTCGTTGCAGCGCTTGATCATGCGGCAGGCGTCCTCGCGGCGGAACAGGCGCTGCAGCTTGCGCTCGATGGGCGCATTGCCCTTCTGCACCTCAGCGCCGCAGTGCTCCAGACTGTCCAGCTTGTGGGCCTTGGAGGAACCGGTCGCACCGCCAACGCCGTCACGGCCGGTGCGGCCGCCCAGCAGCACGATGACATCACCCGGGGCCGGGCACTCGCGGCGCACATGGGAAGCAGGGGTAGCGCCCACGACAGCGCCGATCTCCATGCGCTTTGCCACATAGCCGGGATGATAAATTTCGTCCACCTGACCGGTGGCAAGGCCGATCTGGTTGCCGTAGGAGGAATAACCGGCGGCAGCGGTGGTCACCAGCTTGCGCTGGGGCAGCTTGCCGGGCAAGGTCTCGCTGACGGGCTTGAGCGGGTCGCCTGCACCGGTGACGCGCATGGCCTGATACACGTAGCTGCGGCCGGACAGCGGGTCGCGGATGGCACCGCCGATGCAGGTGGCCGCGCCGCCGAAGGGCTCGATCTCGGTGGGATGGTTATGGGTCTCGTTCTTGAACAGGAACAGCCAGTCCTCATCCTTGCCGTTCACGTCGCACTTGATCTTGACGGTGCAGGCGTTGATCTCGTCGGACTCGTCGAGGTTTTTCAGAATGCCCTGCTTCTTCAGCTCTTTGGCACCGATGGTGGCAAGGTCCATCATGCAGCGGGGCTTGTTCTCGCGGCCCAGGTCCTTGCGCATGGCCATGTAGCGGTCAAAGGCAGCCTGCACCACGGCATCGTCGATCTGCACATCGTCCAGAATGGTGCCGAAGGTGGTGTGGCGGCAGTGGTCGGACCAGTAGGTGTCGATCATCTTGATCTCGGTGATGGTGGGGTCGCGCTTCTCGGAGCGGAAGTAGGTCTGGCAGAACTCAATGTCGCCCAGGTCCATAGCAAGGCCGTTGTCGGCGATGAACTTCTTCAGCTCGTCCTCGCTCAGCTGGTTGAAGCCTTCCAGCACCTTCACCGGGGCGGGCACGGGGTACTCCATTTTCAGGGTAGCCTTCTCGTCCAGAGAAGCCTCGCGGGCCTCCACCGGGTTGATGACGTACTTCTTGATCTCGGCCACCTGCTCGTCGGTCAGGGTGCCTTCCAGCAGGTAGACGCGGGCAGAGCGCACCAGCGGGCGTTCACCCTGGCTGATGAGCTGGATGCACTCGGCGGCAGAGTCGGCACGCTGGTCGAACTGGCCGGGCAGGTACTCCACGGCAAAAGCCGCGCCCTCGTGCTCGGGCAGCTGGGCATAGGTGTTATCCACCGGCGGCTCGCTGAACACGGTGGTGGAGCACTGGTCAAAGAGCGCTTCGTCGATGCCCTCCACGTCGTAGCGGTTCAGCAGGCGCAGGCCGGACAGTTCCTTAATGCCCAGCAGGCTGGTGAGCTCATTTTTCAGGCCGGCGGCTTCCACATCGAAGCCGGGCTTTTTTTCCACATAAATACGATAGACCATGGGTAAGTATCCCCCTTATGATAAGTTGATGTGTTTTTCGCCGCCGTTGGCGGCGAAAAACACTCTTTATTTACCCTCTGCCAGTGCCTTCAGCGCCCGCAGGCCGATATCGCTGCGTTTGTGCAGCTTTTCAAAGCTGATCTTCTCCGCCGCTTCGTAAGCGTGGCTCAGGGCGTTGGTCAGGCGCGGGCCGGTGGCAGTGACGCCCAGCACGCGGCCGCCTGCGGTGACGAGCTGGCCGTCGGCAGTGATGGCCGTGCCGGAGTGGTAGACCGTCACATTTTCCTCGCCGGGCAGCTGGCCGTCCACAAGGCCGGTAATGGGCTTGCCTTTCTCGTAAGCCACCGGGTAGCCGCCGGAAGCCAGAATGACGCAGGCCGCGGCACCGTCCGAGAACTTGACGTCCTCGCTTTCCAGCGTGCCGTTCGTGCAGGCTTCCATGATGTGCAAAAGGTCGCCTTCCAGCAGGGGCAGTACCACCTGCGTTTCAGGGTCGCCGAAGCGGCAGTTGTACTCGATCACCTTCGGGCCGTCCGGGGTGAGCATCAGACCGAAGTATAAACAGCCCTTGAAGGGGCAGCCCTCGGCATTCATGGCCTTGATGGTGGGCAGGAAGATCTTCTCCATGCACTCAGCAGCAATTTCCGGCGTGTAGTAGGGGTTCGGGGCAATGGTGCCCATGCCGCCGGTGTTCAGGCCGGTGTCGTGGTCGTTGGCCCGCTTGTGGTCCATGCTGGATACCATGGGCTTGACCACCTTGCCGTCGGTGAAGCTCAGCACGCTGACCTCCGGGCCGGTGAGGAATTCTTCCACCACAACATGGTTGCCGGAAGCGCCGAACTTTTTGTCCAGCATGATCTCCTTCACGCCGTCGGCGGCCTGCTGCTCGTTCTCGCAGATCAGCACACCTTTGCCCAGGGCCAGGCCGTCCGCCTTGATGACCACCGGGTACTTGCCCTCCGCCTTGATGTACGCCATGACCTTGGCGGGGTCGTCAAAGGTCTCGTACTTTGCGGTGGGGATGCCGTATTTCTTCATCAGGTCTTTGGAGAACACCTTGGAAGCCTCGATGCGGGCTGCGGCCTTGTCCGGGCCAAAGGCCGGGATACCGACAGCTGCCAGTGCGTCCACCATGCCGAGGGCCAGCGGGTCGTCCTGCGCCACCACCACATAGTCAAAGGCTTCCTCTTTCGCAAAGGCCACCATGGCCTCCACATCGGTGGATTTGATGTTCTTGCATTTGGCGTCGTAGCTGATGCCGCCGTTGCCGGGTGCGCACCAGACTTCGCCGCAGTCGGGGCTCTTTTTCAGGGCCTTGATGATGGCATGTTCGCGGCCGCCGCCGCCAACCACCAGAATTTTTTTGCTCATTTTTACACCTTCTCTTAGTGATGGAACAGCCGCAGGCCGCAGAAGGCCATGGCGATGCCGTACTTGTTGCAGGTATCAATGACCTGCTGGTCACGGATGGAGCCGCCGGGCTGCACAATGGCGGTCACGCCGGAACGGCGGGCACGCTCAATGTTGTCACCGAACGGGAAGAACGCATCCGAGCCCAGGCACACGCCGGTGACCTTGCTCAGGTATTCCTTCTTTTCCTCTGCAGTCAGCGGCGCAGGCTGCTCGGTGAAGGTCTCGGCCCACACGTCGTCGCCGATGACGTCTTCCGGCGTGTCGCCGATGTAGACATCAATGGCGTTATCGCGGTTGGGCTTTGCCACGTCGTCGCGGAAGGGCAGGTTCAGCACCTTGTCCATGTGGCGCAGCTGCCAGTTATCGGCCTTCTGGCCTGCCAGACGGGTGCAGTGGATGCGGCTCTGCTGGCCTGCGCCCACGCCGATGGTCTGGCCGTGGTAGGTGTAGCACACGCTGTTGGACTGGGTGTATTTCAGGGTGATCAGGGCAATGACCAGATCACGCTTCTGCTCGTCGGTCACGTCCTTGTTCTCGGTGACCCAGTTGGTCAGCATGGTGTCGGCGTTGATCTCCAGCTCGTTGCGGCCCTGCTCAAAGGTGATGCCGTACACCTGCTTGTGCTCAATGGGGGCGGGCTTATAATTGGGATCGATGGCGACCACGTTGTAGTTGCCTTTCTTCTTGCCGGCCAGGATTGCCAGTGCTTCCGGCTCGTAGCCCGGGGCAATGATGCCGTCGGACACCTCGTGCTGGATGAGCTTTGCGGTGGGCACATCGCAGATGTCGGACAGAGCAATCCAGTCGCCGAAGGAGGACATGCGGTCCGCACCGCGGGCACGGGCGTAGGCGCAGGCCAGCGGGGACAATTCAACCTCCGGGGCGATGTGGTACATTTTGCGCTCCACCTCGGTCAGGGACAGGCCCAGCGCTGCGCCCGCCGGGGACACATGCTTGAAGGAAGCCGCTGCGGGCAGGCCGCAGGCAGTCTTCAGTTCCTTGACCAGCTGGATGGAGTTGAGCGCATCCAGAAAATTGATGTAGCCGGGTTTACCGTTCAGCACGGTAACGGGCAGGTCGGAACCATCTTCCATGTAAATGCGGCTGGGCTTCTGGTTGGGATTGCAGCCGTACTTCAGTGCCAGTTCATTCATTGGTGCATCCTCCTTTGATGTTCTCTCAGTTTTCTTCGGCGTCCAGCTTGTTCAGCAGTTCCAGCTCCTCAGGCAGCAGCTCCGGCTCCTCGGGGTCGTCCAGATCGCTGTTTACGGCGTCGTATTTGTTGAAGATCATGTCGCCGCTTTCGCCGGTCTCCAGGTCGATGACCCGGGCAAACAGGCTGACCTTGTTGTCGGAGTTCAGGTTCTGCCACAGGCCCTGTGCAAAGTCGCCGATGGTGCGGGGGCAGGCAAAGCGCAGCGGCTCGCCCTCAAAGCTGGGGATGGGGCTGCCGTTGTGCTTGTAGGTGCTGATGAAGTGGCCCTCGCCTGCAACAGGCTGCGGGTAATCAAAGAAATAGCGCTGCACGCTCTCGCCATTGCCGTCGGCGGACTTGAGGATGCTCATCTGGTAGCTGCCGTCCTCGTACACCACAGCGGAAATGCGCGGGGTGTAGTTGGGGCCGTCCGGCTCAAAGGTGCGGGTACGCAGGCTGTCGGCAAAGCTCTTGCCGCGGCTCATACCGTCATAGATGGTATCGGTCTGGTCGCCGTTGGTCACGATGTGGGTCTTGCCAAGGGTCAGCACCGGGTTATAAATGATCAGGCTGGGGTCCTCCAGCTTTGCGGGGTCGGCAGCCATGGTGCAGATGCCGCCGCGCTCGGGCACGGGGTCAAACACGCGGTTGCGGCTGTTCTCGCTGCGGCCCATGATAAAGTAGCCGATGAACATCTGCCGGCCATCCGGGGCCTTTGCCACCGCGATGCCGCGGCCCGGGTACTCGTTGGAAGCAAGATATTCGTTCAGGTTGATTTTTTCCATTTGTTGTTCTCCTTTGATTATCCATATATAAAAGAGCAACTCTTGACTCCCCCTTTGGGGGAGCTGGCGCGTCAGCGCCTGAGAGGGCGAGCCCGTTTCTCTCAGGCAGCGTCTTCGCCCTCTCCGTCACGGCTCACGCCGTGACACCTCTCCCAAAGGGAGAGGCAAGAACAACGTCTCTCTGTCTTTTATTGGATCTCTCCGCTGCACACCATAGCCACAGCCTTCGGCAGCAGCTTCCACTCGGCCTGTTCCATCACGCGCTTCTGCAGCACCTCCGGGGTGTCGCCGGGCAGGATGTCCACGGCCTTCTGCAGCAGGATGGGCCCGCCGTCGCACTCCTCATTGACAAAGTGGACGGTGGCACCGGTCACCTTGCAGCCACGGGCCAGAGCCGCTTCGTGGGGGCGCAGGCCGTACATGCCGGGGCCGCAGAAGGACGGGATGAGCGCCGGGTGCACGTTCAGGATGCGGCGGGGATAGGCTGCAATCACGCTGGGGCCCAGTACGGACAGAAAGCCCGCCAGCACCACCAGATCAATGTTGTGTTCTTTCAACGTTTTCAGCAGGGCAGCGTCGAAATCCTCACTGCTGGCGTAATCCTTGCGGCGCACCACACAGCTTTCCACACCGGCCTTTGCGGCCCGTTCCAGCGCGTAAACGCCGGGCTTGGACGCCACTACCAGCGTAATTTTACCGTTGGGGTTCTCGCCCCGGGCTTCGCTGTCCAGCAGGGCCTGCAGATTGGTGCCGCCGCCGGAAACTAACACTGCAATGTTCAGCACAGTTCCACGCCCTCACCTTCTGCGATGACGCCCAGACGGTAAGCTTCGGGTTCCCCATTTGCGTGCAGGATGTCCAGCGCCTTGTCTGCCTGCTCGGCGGGCACGGTGAGCACCATGCCAACGCCCATATTGAAGGTGTTGAACATATCGTGCTCGGAGATGTTGCCGGTCTTCTGCATCAGGTGGAACAGGGCCGGGGTACGGACATCTTCCTTCTTGATGCGGGCGCAGCAGCCCTTCTTCAGGCTGCGGGGGATGTTCTCGTAGAAACCGCCGCCGGTGATGTGGGAGATGCCCTTCACGTCCACTTCTTCCAGCACCTTCAGCACGGGCTTGACGTAAATTTTGGTGGGGGCCAGCAGAGCTTCGCCCAGCGTCTTGCCGCCCAGCTCTGCGGGAGCCGTGTGCAACACGTCGGGGTTCGAGTCAATATCAAAGATCTTGCGCACCAGCGAGAAGCCGTTGGAGTGCACACCGGTGGAAGGCAGGGCGATGATCACATCACCGGGCTTCATGGTGTCGTTGTTCAGGATCTTTTCCTTATCCACCACGCCCACGGTGAAACCGGCCAGATCGTACTCATCCTCCGGCATCATGCCCGGGTGCTCAGCGGTCTCGCCGCCCACCAGAGAGCAATCTGCCTGCACGCAGCCCTCGGCCACGCCCTTGACGATCTCGGCGATCTTCTCCGGGATATTGCGGCCGCAGGCGATGTAATCCAGGAACACCAGCGGCTTTGCACCGGCGCAGATGACATCGTTGACGCACATGGCCACACAGTCGATGCCGATGGTGTCGTGCTTATCCATGATCATGGCGATCTTCAGCTTGGTGCCCACGCCGTCGGTGCCGGAGATCAGCACCGGGTGCTTGTAGCCGGTGCAGTCCAGTTCAAACAGACCGCCAAAGCCGCCCAGACCACCAATGCAGTGCTCGTTCATGGTGCGGGCCACATACTGCTTCATCAGTTCAACGGAACGATAACCGGCGGTGATATCCACACCGGCTGCTGCATAGCTTTCAGAATAGCTCTTTTCCATGGTCTTACTCTCCTAACTTTTTCTCGTCTTTGGGACGGTCGTTCAGGTGGCGTTCGTGGATATCGGTGGAAAGCACCTCGTCCGGCTTCACGGCATATTCGCCGGTGAAGCAGGCAGTGCAGAATCCGCATTTTGCGTCCTTGGCCAGCTGCACCACATGTTCGGTGGACAGGTAGCCCAGCGTGTCGGCCCCGATCACCTCGTTGATCTGCTCAACAGTGCGGCCGGTGGCAACCAGAAGCTTCTGGTCCGGGATATCGGTGCCGAAGTAGCAGGGGTACTTGAACGGCGGGGCGGACACCATGAAGTGCACCTCGGTGGCACCGGCGTCCCGCAGCAGCTTGATGATGCGGGCAGAGGTGGTGCCGCGCACGATGGAGTCATCCACCAGCACCACACGCTTGCCCTTGACCGTGCTGGAAACAATGTTCAGCTTGATGCGCACGCTGTTCTCGCGCTGCTTCTGGCTGCCCTGAATGAAGGTGCGGCCGATGTACTTATTTTTGATAAAGCCGATGCCGTAGGGAATGCCGCTCTCCTGCGAGTAGCCGAGGGCTGCATCCAGACCGGAATCCGGCACGCCAATGACCACATCTGCTTCCACGGGGTGCTCCTGTGCAAGGAACCGGCCCGCCTGCTTGCGTGCTTCGTGCACCGAGCAGCCCTCAATGATGCTGTCCGGTCGGGAGAAGTAGATGAACTCGAACACACACATCTGGGTGTCCGGGCGTCCGCAATGGTCTTTGATGCTGCGCAGCTCGCCGGTTTTTTCGTCTGCCACCACGATCTCGCCGGGCTCCACGTCCCGCAGCAGGGTAGCACCGGCAGCGTCCAGTGCACAGCTCTCGCTGGCAAACACATAGCCGCCGCCGGGCAGGGTGCCAATGCACAGGGGCCGGTAGCCGCGGGGGTCACGCACTGCAATGAGCTTGGTGGCCGACATGATCACCAGACTGTAGGCACCTTCCAGCACATCCATCGTCTTGCTGATGGCGGTCTCGATACTGCCCATGCGCAGGCGGTTGCGGGTGATCAGGTAGCAGATGACCTCGGTATCGGAGGAGCCGTGGAAGATGGCACCCTCGTTCTCCAGCTGACGGCGCAGCTCGATGGCGTTGGTCAGGTTGCCGTTGTGGCACAGTGCCATGGTGCCGCGGCCATGGCGGACGATCATGGGCTGTGCATTGGCGCGCACGCGGCTGCCTGCGGTGGCATAGCGCACATGGCCGGTGGCCATGTGTGCGTTCGGGGTGGAAAGGCCCGCCAGCACCGCCGGGGTGAACACTTCATTCACAAGACCCAGATCCCGGTGGCCCTGGATCACGCCGTCATCGTTCACGGCAATGCCGCAGCTCTCCTGGCCGCGGTGCTGCAGCGCATACAACGCCGAGTAGGCGGCAGCGGCCACGTCCTCGGTACCGGCGCGGTCATAAATGCCGAAAACGCCGCATTCTTCGTGCAGCGGATATGCAAAATCAGACATTGGTTCTCCTTTTACAGTTCAGCGATCTCGGCCTGCAGCTTTTCTTCCTTGGCGGCGATCTGTGCAGCCATGGCGGTGCGCTCGGCGGCCAGCTTTTCGGCAAGGGTGTCATCGCTGAGGGCCAGAATTTCCGCCGCCAGCCAGGCGGCGTTCTTCGCGCCGTTCAGCGCCACGGTCGCCACCGGGATGCCGCTGGGCATCTGGACCGTGGCAAGCAGGGCGTCCAGGCCGTCCATGGCACCGCCCTTCATGGGGATGCCGATCACCGGCAGGGTGGTGTTGGCGGCAAAGGCACCGGCCAGATGGGCTGCCATGCCCGCCGCGCACAGAATGACGCCGAAGCCGTTGGCGCGGGCGCTCTTTGCAAACTCCGCTGCCTCGGCAGGGGTGCGGTGGGCCGACAGGATGTGTGCCTCAAAGGGGATGTCCAGCGCCTTGAGCTGGGCGCAGGCCCCCTTCACCACGGGCCAGTCGCTATCGGAACCCATGATCACTGCCACTTTACGAATCATATCTCCAGACCTCTCTTTCTCAAACCCGACAAACAAAAAAGGCTGTGGTACACCTGCACCACGGCCTTTATTTCTGCATGATTTTTCCCGATGCTCCGCACAGAGCTGCACGATGCCCCTGACATGCCCGAATGTTGTTTCGACCCATGAGACCCGGCAGCATCTTCTTCATAGAAGTTCTCCTCCGCAGTTCGTTGTGCTGGCATTTTTCAGGGGGTGCAGCGGGGCATTTTGCGCCCCACCGTCCCCGTGCTACATACAGTTTACGGCAAAAGGACCGCTTTGCAAAGGGTGTTCAGGCAAATTCTCCCTTGTGTTCTCATGCCGCCAAAAAACTTTCGAAAGTTTTGTGCAGTTTCGACACCGTTTTTCTTTTTAAGTATGACTTATGGTTTGAGTATATTTTATGTAAAACCATTCGTGTGAACTTTTGCGGAATAGACGGACTTTTTAAAAGATGATTTTCGCCGTCGTCGCCCGGGCGGCGCGGATGAGGTCGGCCGGGGCACAGCACACCTGGGTACCGATGCGCCCGCCGGAGACATAAACCTTCTCCTGCGCGAGAACGCTCTCGTCGAACACGGTCTTGTACTGCTTTTTCATGCCCACGGGGCTGCAGCCGCCGCGCACATAGCCCGTCACCTTGTTGATGTCAGCCACATGGATCATGGCCACGCTCTTTTCGCCCACGCTGCGGGCGGCAGCTTTCAGGTCCAGCTCCGCCGCCACCGGGATGACGAACACAAAGTAGTTCTTGCTGCTGCCCTGCGTCACCAGCGTTTTGTACACGCAGGCCGGGTCTTCGCCCATGCTGCCCGCCACGTCCACACCGGCCACGGCCACGCCCTCCTCGTGGGCGTACTCATGGGCGGTGTAGGGCACCTTTTCGCGCTCCAGAATGCGCATGGCGTTGGTTTTTGCTTCTTTTCCCATAATATCTCTGAATTCCCTTCTATCGGTTTAACGGCTCCCCCGCCCTCTCCGTCACGGCTTACGCCGTGCCACCTCCCCCAAAGGGGGAGGCAAGAGCTTCGCCTTCACGTCCTTGGCTCTCCCTTTGGGAGAACTGTCAGCAACGCGAGACTGAGAGGGCGCAGCACCTTTTGTCTATTCTACCACTTTCTCCACAAAAATTCAAAATTTCCTCTTGACTTCAGTCTCCTGAAGTGATATGATAGCCTCACCGCTTCAGGAAACTGAAGTTTGACGAAACAAGCTGCGGCAAAGGAGCCGGTCTCCCTCGCCGTTTGGATTTTTTGAAAAGGCAAAGGAGACAAAACACTATGATCATCGTACTGAAACAGGACGCCCCCGAGGTACAGGTCCGCGAGTTCTGCCACGAACTGCAGGATATGGGCCTGCAGATCAACGACTCCAAGGGCAGCGAGAGCCACATTCTGGGCCTGATCGGCGACACCAAGGCCGTGGCCGAGAGCTGGGTGCTGGCGAACCCGGTGGTGGAGACCTGCCGCCGCGTGACCGAGCCCTACAAGAAGGCCAACCGCAAGTTCCACCCGGACGACAGCGTCATCGACGTGGACGGCGTGAAGATCGGCGGCGGCAACTTTGCCGTCATCGCGGGCCCCTGCAGCATCGAGAGCGAGGACCAGATCACCTACTGCGCCCAGCGTGTGAAGGCGGCCGGTGCTTCCCTGCTGCGCGGCGGCGCGTTCAAGCCCCGCACTTCTCCCTACTCTTTCCAGGGCATGCGCAGCGAGGGCCTGGACCTGCTCAAGCTGGCCCGCCGCGCCACCGGTGCCCCCATCGTCACCGAGATCATGAACACCGAGCACCTGCCCCTGTTCGAGAATGTGGACCTCATTCAGGTGGGTGCCCGCAACATGCAGAACTTTGAGCTGCTCAAGGCCGTGGGCCGCCAGAAAAAGCCGGTGCTGCTCAAGCGCGGCCTGGCAAACACCCTGGAAGAATTCGTCATGAGCGCCGAGTACATCATGGCCGAGGGCAACGAGAACGTCATCCTCTGCGAGCGCGGCATCCGCACCTTCGAGACCAGCATGCGCAACACGCTGGACCTTGCCGGTGTGGTGATGCTGCACAAGATGACCCACCTGCCCGTGGTGGTGGACCCCAGCCACGCCTGCGGCCACGCATGGATGGTGCCGGAGCTGGCCAAGGCCGCCGTGGCCGCCGGTGCCGACGGTTTGATGATCGAGGTGCACAACAACCCCGCCAAGGCCAAGTGCGACGGTGCCCAGAGCCTGACGCCCGACCAGTTCGACGAGCTGATGCAGTTCATCGGCAAAGAGGTGGAGTTCTTCGGCAAGAAGCTGAACTGAGTTTTCCACAGTTCCACACGCAAAAGACCGCCTGCAGCGCGATGCCGCAGGCGGTCGTTTTTTTGGGTTTCAGCGTTGATCCATTTCACCGAGAGGGCCGTGAGATGATGCGCTGTGCTGTGCCGTCAGCCCACAAGGCCGCGGTCCCGCGCCATGTCCCACACAAAGCAGGTGCGCAGCTTGGTCACATAGCCATAGGGTTTGAAGCTGCCGTCGTCCCGTGCTTCCATCAGGCCCTGTTCTTCCATCCAGCTGGCGGCCTTGCGCAGGTAAATGTCGCTTTCGTCCACGTCGCTGTAGGTCTTCAGGGTCTGGGGTTCGGGCTGACCGGCCTTTTCCCAGATGAGGGTGGCCAGACCGGCGCGGTTGGAAGGCATGGGGATGCCCCGCATGTTCAGCACGCGGTAAATGCCGGTGGCGGTCTCGTAAAGGCCCCAGGCGGCAACGCCGGTCACGGCGGCTGCCTCAAAGAACTCGGTCACAGGGTCGTCGCCGCCGCCGGGGTTGACGGGGTCCGGCGTGTTGTTCTGGTACAGGGCGGCAACGGTCACATTGCAGCCGGGCATTTTAAAGGTGATGGTCTGGGGGTCGTCCTCAGCCGGGGTCCAGTCCAGTGCTTCGCCGTCGGCACGCACAACGCTCCATTCCAGGAACTCGGCCCTTTCCGGGATATCCGCCGTCACGGTCACCGTGGTGTTTTCGGGCACAACGTCGGTGGTGTCCAGCTGCTGGGCACCGGCACCGAGGTTTGCCGTCGCCTTTGCGTCCTGGGTGGAGACAGCATTGCCGTTCGCATCGGCGAGGTAGCGGTATTCCACGCCGTCCTCGCGCTTATAGCCGACGATATAACCCTCGTTGTTGCTCACAAGGTTCAGGTCCTTCTGGTAGCGGGTGTCGTCGTTTTCCTGGGTGATCCGGCGGCCTGCTTTGGCATCGTCCACCAAAATCTTTGCCTTGCCGGTGAAGGTCTTCTTGATGTTGATCTGCTGGCCCTCGCCCAGGTGGATATCGTTTTGGCTGCCCTCAAAAGTCACCTGCTGCAGAGTCACTTCGGAGCTGCCAAGGTCCTGCACATAGATGCCGTCTTTGATGCCTTTGATCGTGCCGCCGATGAGCTTGATATCGCCGTAATTGCCGGAAATATCAATGGCAATGCCGTCCGCATTCGTATTGGCGACCGTGCCGCTGGTCATGCGCAGACCGCCGCGATTGTAAATAGTGCTTTCCGCACCCGAAGTGAAGGTGCCGCCGTTGATTTCTACAAAGCCCCGGTTATTGATGCAGCTGGCACTCTCAGATTCAAATTCACCTTTCGTTGTAGTACCTTCATTGATTGTCAGGCTGGAAGCACTGAGAACAAAGCAGCTTTTACTGCCAGTGCTTTTAAAATTACCGCCGTTGACGATCGCAGTGCTGTTCTCAAGCTTGAGAACTTTTTCAATCGAAGTCGCTGTAACGTCGTTCAATGTTATAGTACCACCCGCTTCGCCAAAGAAAACAGAGCGGTCCTGTACTGGAGCACAGTATGTATATTCGCCGCCATTCACGGTCACAACGCCGGAACTGCCAGCATAAATGCAGTAGGCATTCGACTTCATTTTTGCATCATTTACAATCAGCGTACCGCTGAAATCCATGATAATATTGTATCCTTGCGATACATAAGTGCCGCCGGTTATCGTCACCTGCGACTCCGGGCTTCTCATATACATGAGGTGCTTTGTCCCTGTCGCACAATCGACCTCATAGCCTTCATTGACGATGTTCACGACACCTGCTTTTGTCACATTAAATAAGGGGTCGTCCAGAGTTTCGGCTACATTTCCTTTGATTGTAATATTCACAGGCTTCGTCGTGTCGGTCATATTGATTTCGATTCGGCCGTAATTTCCTCCCAGAAGTTCGTAATTACCGCCTTCTGCAATAGTATAAACCTTTGTCTCCGTAGGAATCGTCGTGACCGTCTCTGCAACCGTCTCCTCTGCCTGCGTGCTCACGCCGCTTTCCGGTGCGGTGTCCCCCTCCAGCGCGAACGCGCCCACCGGCAGGGTGGATGCCATCATGCACGCCGCAAGCGCTGCACTGATGAACCGCATACTCTTTTTACGCATAGTCCTCGCTCCTTTAATTTTTTGCTTTCTTCTTTGGGCCGTCCCCTCTCGAAAAAACGACGTCCCATCTTCATTTTACCCCACCCCCCCCCAGTTTTTAGTTAATATTTCTTTTTATATTGCTAATTTTTTTTCGTTTTATTTATTTATTTTTTCTATTTTTTCAACCTTTATTCCATACTTTTTGTTCAGTTCCGTTTGTAATTCTTTTTTAGAAAAAGTTGTTTTTTCAATCATTCCTATATCTCCTCTAATTTTTTTATTATTTTTCTTTTATCTCCCCTGACTTCAAAATTAAATATTTTACTTTCATCAATTTTACTCAAAAAACTTTTCACAAAAGTATTTGTATTGTATAGTTCTACATTATCTGTAAATAAAGGCATCATATAGCTCCAATAACAAAAAGGTGCTATATTTTTTACTATATAGTATTTGTTATTATTAATATCTATTTGTGTTTTTCCTTCATCGCATAAGCC
>OJKC01000155.1_pt1 | contig 70708 bp, 79 predicted proteins | sample 1596401 | NCBI WGS metagenome assembly OJKC01 (sample SAMEA4350162, study PRJEB24818) | metagenome | biome: human; feature: gut; material: faeces | place: Denmark | collected 2013-09 | reverse complement strand
CATTTTCACGCTTAATTTATATTCACTGGTGGCGGTTTTGAGAAATCAAGGCCGCTGCTTTCTTTCTGTCATTCCCAGCAGTTAAAGGCATGGCGGCCCACGGGAGGACGCCGCCATGCTGTTTTACTATCATTATAATCTAATCCACTTCTACCGCTTAAAAAAAGCCTTGCCCCGCCACGGGAATATTCCGGCTATGAGTATGAACTATACCATGTAAGAAAACAACAAAACGCTTCAAATCGTCGCCCGGTAGGTTTACGACCTGCCGGGCGATTTTTGTCGATTTTCGCGGATTGTCATTTCCGGCAAAAAATCAGATGGAAAAGGAGGCGGTCAGCAGACCAGGGCCAGCATAGGCCCCTGACAACGGACAGGATCATCCTGCTCACTCCCCACGGAAAGGGGGTGAGAAGATGAAAGTTACCCCTGATGATTACGGGAGGCGCTGCCAGTTTGACCATTTTTGCAAGCTGGTACTGTACCATGAAGCCGTTGACTACTTCCGGGAAAGGAAGCGTCAGCGTGGCTGGGAAACATCCTTTGAAACGCTGCCGCTTTCGGAACTGGACACGCTATGCACGATAGATCAGTACCCCAGCGACAGTTTTATATTTCCGGCCTATGGCTGTGAGCTTCAGATCAGCGACGGGCTGGTGGCCGCTGCCTTTGCCAGCTTGCCCCAGCCGGGACAAAGCATCTTGATACTGCATTGTGTCCTGGAACTGACGGACGGCGAGATCGGCGCGGTGGTGGGAATGTCCCGCAGCGCCGTCCAGCGGCACAGGACTAAGACGCTGGAAACCATGAGAACAAGACTGACGGGAGGTATTGCAGAATGAAGCAGGCCAGATATAAGGAGCCTTTGCCCCTTGCAGTGATCGAGGCGGCCCGCGCCGGTGACGCCGGGGCCGTGGAACAGGTCTTGCAGTATTACAACGGTTACATAAACAAGCTCTGTACCCGGACGCTCTATGACGATTGCGGCCAGCTCCATGTATGCGTAGACGAGTACATGAAGCACTGCCTTGAAAACAAACTCATTTATGCGATTGTCTGTAACAGCAGATAGCAAAGCGCCGGGCGCGGCGGCCATGTGGCCGCCTGTGTCCGGCGTCTTTTCTTATGCTTCGTGCTGCCAGTATCTTTTCCGCTGGCGCTCGGCCTCCTTACGGCGTCGCATCCGTTTGGCGCAGGCCGCGCAGTATTTGGCCCGGTTAGACTTCGGCTGGAACGTGGCCCCACACTCGCAGCAGCGTTTCACTTCATCCCGGTCTTTGATGATTTCGGCGTACAGGGCAGCGTCCAATGGGAGGACGGCTGCCTGAAACCACCGGCACAGCAGCGAATAGGAAATGCTTTGTACGCAAACACATTCCTCGCCATCGTCCAGTAACAGGCAATTACCGTTACAGTAATTACAGCACTCATGCGTCAGACGCCGGGCCTTGCGGTATTGAGGGTAATTCATTCTCGGTATGCTCATAACTCTTGTGTCCATTCCTTTCCCGGCTTCACCCGCAAAATGCCGTCTACATTCTGCTTGATAATGCCGTATTCTTGCATCCGCTTTTTCGCTTCGCCGTACTGTTCATACAGCCGCTCCTTTTCCTCGGCCAGCCGTTTGTACTCGGCTTTCAGGGCGTACAGATCGGGGAGCTTTTTCACGCCCTGTTCTTTCAGGGCCTTTGCCGCAGCTTCATAGAGAATCAACGTGCTTTCATGCTCACGCCGGAATTGTGCCTTATCCTTTGCTTTGCGGTATTCCATAGACACGGGCCGGAGCTGCTTATACGTGGTGACGTTCTTTATCAGCACCGCCATATCCGCAAGCCGGTGTTCCATAGCTTTGAGGGCAGCGGCGGCCTCGTCGCTGGCGGCGGTGATCTCGGCCACTCTGCTTTCCAAATCCGGGTAGGTGTCTATCCCGTGTTCCGTCAGGAAATTCAAAGTCTTTGCAGCCTGCTTTAAGTTGTGGAGTGTCACCCACTTCTCGTAGCCCGCCGATTGCTGGGCCTTGATGTTGTTTTCCAGATCAATCCGCAGGGAAATTCCTTTACGCTCTTTGGGCACTCTGGTGATAACGCGGCCTTTGATACGTTCTTTGATTGCTTCCTCGGTGTAGGCTTCCCCCAAAGTCTTGCAGCGGGTAAAGCGTTCCTGTCCGGGAGCGCGGAACGAAATAAATTTGCCCGGTTTGATCTCATAGCCCTGCGCCTGCATGAGCCGCAGGAAGTCGTCAAAGTCTTTGGCCTGCGGGATGGCGGCGTCAATGGCGGCTTTCAGCTTCGCTTTCCAGCTCGTCCCTTTCCGCTGGGCGTCCCATTCGGCGTAGCTCTTGCCCTTGCTCTGGCCGGGCTTCACCACGGACAATCCGTTTTCCTTACACAGCCTGTCGCTGGTACGCCGGATGTAGGCATAAGGTCATTGGCGTGTCCAATTTTTGAAAGATGATCTTGAAAACCTGCTCAGTTCTTGCCGCGTAAAGCCCGTGGTCAATCAGATCCTCCTGCACATCAGCAACACCGATTTGGCATTGGTGAACTTCTGCAAAACGCAGGGCATTCAGGTGGAGGCATACTCTCCCATTGCCCACGGCGAGGCGCTGAAAAATCCGGCGATTGTGGAGATGGCAAAGAAGTATGGCGTATCCGCCGCTCAGCTCTGCATCCGCTATGTTCTTCAGCTTGGAGCCGTTGCGCTTCCCAAGACAGCAAATCCCACCCACATGGCAAACAATGCGGACATGAATTTTACAATCTCCGAGGAAGATATGGAGGCTCTCAAAAATATGGAACACATCGCTGACTACGGTGAATTTAACGCATTTCCCGTGTTCAGTGGAAAGCCTCTGGCATGAGGAAGAAACATGAAATGAAAACTTTGATTTTGTATTACTCCTACGGCGGCAACACAAAGCGCATTGCCGAGATGATCCAGAAGGAAATCGGCGGGGATATTGTCCGCATGGATACGGTTGTTCCCTACGATGGAGATTATGATACAGTTGTCAATCAGGGACAGCGTGAGAATGCCAAGGGCTATTGCCCGGAACTGAAACCGCTGCACATTGACTGGAAGGCTTATAACACCATTATTCTGGGTTCTCCTGTCTGGTGGTACACCTTTGCGCCCGCCATGCACAGTTTTCTGAAGCAGACTGACCTGACCGGAAAGATCGTTTATCCGTTTGCCACCAACGGCGGCTGGCTGGGACATACGCTGAAGGATTTTGAGAAAGCCTGCAAAGGCGCGATTGTGAAACCGGGCCTTGGTGTGCGGTTCGATGAATCCACGCTCCGTACTCCGGAGAAAGAAATTCGGACATGGATTAAAGCAATTCACGGATAATCAATCTGCGACTTTCAGCATCCATCGCAGAAATAGTAAGGGCTTGGGACTATCCCAAAAATGAAAACAGAGCGTTTCGGCAGTCAGCCGGAACGCTCTGTTTTTCCGGTGTGGGTACTCACCGGATTTGCTTGCTACTCTGCAAGGAAATCCTGATCGCCCCACGCCGTTTTTCGCAAGTGTAGCTACACTTGCTGTGCTTGCTCTTCCTCTAACAATCGCATTGACTCGAACGTTTGTTCTTGATATAATTGAATTGAAAGCTTGAAAAGGGCTTGAAATCCGGCTAATTTTCATTGGCAAATGGCGGCATCGCCGCCTTGATTACCTATCTGCGCAGCAGAGCATCGCTGTCAAGGACGCGCAGCGAGGCGAAGCTGATTTCTTGACAGCGTTGCTCTGCTGTGCTATCCACCATCCCGAAATTACGGAGGACATACGAAGATGAAAACAGATATTTTTCTCAAAGAGAACCATCCCGAAGCGAAGAAGAAATTGCGTCTGCCGGATCAGTTGGAGCTGGTGATGGAGGACGGAACTGTGTATCGTGTGCGCAGCTTTTTTGTCGCAGAACAGCAGATGGGCGAGGTGCTGGACGCTCTCTCCCTTGAAAAAGTCAATCGGGAGAACTGAATCCCGGCACATTGCCCAGTGGAATCCATAGCCGTGCTGTGGTATAATCATTGCAGATTTCTGATTGTATCACGCACTGCATTTCGGGAGGTTAAATAAGAAAATGCAGGAAAATTATATCGTTGGTATTTACGCACGGCTGAGCCGGGACGATGAGCGTGCCGGCTCAGCCGTGTCCATAGAAAATCAAAAGGAAATGGTCGCAGAGCTGATCGACCACATTGAGGTGTACCACGCCGAAAAGCAGGACGGCGTTACCAATCAGCGTGTCGTGATCTACTACAACTGCATCGGCGCTTTCGATGTGCCGGATCGCCGGAAGATCCCGGAGGCCGACATTATCATGGAAACGAGAAAAGGCGTAGCACTCAGCTACGCCCCGGAACAGGTTGCGGTATAGGAGGTACGACACGATGAAAGCCTATTTCTATTGCCGCGTCGCTCACGATGATAGCTTTTCTTTGGAACGGCAGGCCGAGGAGCTTCGCCGCTATGCGGAACAAGCCGGGTACACCATCGTTGGTGCTGCCGCCGAGCATGGCTCTGGAATGACCCTTGACCATCCGGCTCTGCAAGAAGTGATGGAGGCCGTTCTTGCCGGAAAGGTGGATGTGGTGCTGATAAGCAGCCTTGACCGTATAGGGCGGGACTGGGGCATGACAAAGCAGTACATCGCCCTGCTGACCGAGCATAAGGTCAAGCTGCTGTGCCTGCGGGAACGGGTGAGCAGCGACATCTCCTGCGTTTCACCATTCTCTACATAAAAAAGCAGAGTGTCCATTACAGGATACTCAGATCCTATAAGGACACTCTGCATGGTCGGAGTGGCGGGATTCGAACCCGCGGCCTCTTGGACCCGAACCAAGCGCGATACCAAGCTTCGCCACACCCCGTTAACTCTGGTATTATAATGAATTATTTCCCCATTGTCAAGTGCCAACCGCCGCTTTTTCCGCCTGTCCGTATTTTTATCACGCCGCGCTCATACACTTCCCCGAGGTGATTTACATGAGTTACCGGGTAGAGTACTCTTCTTCCGGAATCAAAAGAACGCAAATCAGGCAGAGAAACGGCAGAGCCTTGCTGCTGACGGCGGTCTGCTTTCTGATTTTCCTGCTGATCGTCGGCGGATTCTGGCCGAGAGGAGCGCAGGTGCTTCGGGATATGCTTCTCCCCGGCGACAGCGCGGTGACGGCGGCCGCGTGGGCGGAACTGACCCGGGAGCTGCACGCCGGAGCGCCGGTGGGCAGCGCGGTGGAAAACTTCTGCCGGGAAGTTTTTGCGAATGCGGGACTTTGTCCGGGTTGACGTTTCCGCCTGCCTGATGGGCGCGTTTCTGCTGCTGACGCTGCCGCTGAACTGGCTTCTGTCCGCGCTGGCAGCGGCGGCGTTTCATGAGCTGTGCCATGGGGCGGCCATTCTGCTCCTTGGCGGGCGGATCTGGGGCGTTCGCATCAGCGCGGGCGGGGCGGTAATGGAGACGGAACCATTAAGCAGCGGCAAAGAGCTGGTCTGCGCTCTGGCTGGCCCCGCAGGAAGCCTGCTGCTGGTGCTTATGTTTCGGGTGTTCCCACGGGTGGCGGTCTGCGCACTGATGCAGGCGGCTTTCAATCTGCTGCCGGTGTTCCCACTGGACGGCGGGCGGGCGCTGCGCTGCGCTCTGGCGCGTTTTTGCCCAAAATGGGCAAATCGCATTGCAGTCTGGGCAGAATGGGGAACAATAGGGATATTGGGCGCTCTCGCGCTGACATTCACTTTTTACTGGAAACTGGGAATGCTGCCCCTGACGGCGGTAACTTTGCTGGCAATCAAAGCATTCCTGCGAAAAAGACCTTGCAAACTGACACGGTTCGGGGTACAATAGGCGGAGAACTTTTTAATGAGGTATCACTATGACCGAACTGATGCAGCGCATTCTCCCCACCGTGCAGAAGCCGGCACGCTACACCGGCGGAGAATGGGGCGAGATCAAAAAGGATTTGAAGGACGTCCGGGTACGCGTGGCCTTCTGCTTCCCGGACACCTACGAGATCGGCATGTCCAACTTAGGAATGCGCATTCTCTACGGCGTTATGAACCAAATGGATGGTGTCTGGTGCGAGCGTGTGTTTGCCCCATGGGGAGACATGGAGCAGGCCATGCGGGATAATTCCCTGCCCCTGTGGGCGCTGGAAAGCCAGACTCCCGTCCGGGAGTTCGACATGATTGCCTTTACCATCGGCTATGAAATGGCGTACTCCAACATTTTAAATATGCTGAATCTGGCAGGCGTCCCCCTTCGCTCCAAAGACCGGCAGGGACTGAAAAACATCGTGTTCGCCGGAGGCGTCTGTGCCTTCAACCCGGAGCCGCTGGCGGACTTTATCGACTTTTTTTCCTTGGGCGAGGGCGAGGACATCACCGTGGAGATTTTGCAGCTCTACGACCGGGCAAAGGCCGAGGGATGGAGCAAGGATGCTTTTCTACATGAAGCCGCGAAAATCCCCGGCGTGTACGTCCCCAGCTTCTACCGCCACGAATACAACGCCGACGGCACCCTCGCCGCCATCGTGCCGTTGGAGGGCGTACCTCAAACGGTGACAAAGCGCATCATCGAAGACTTGGACAACGCCTATTTCCCCACCAAAATGATCGTTCCCTCCACGGAGATCGTCCATGACCGGGCAAATCTGGAGGTGTTCCGGGGCTGCATCCGGGGCTGCCGGTTCTGTCAGGCGGGCTTCTCCTGCCGCCCGGTACGGAAGAAAAGCCCGGAAGTGCTGTACCGTCAGGCGGTGGAGACCCTTCGCGCTTCCGGAAACAACGAGATCACCATTTCCAGCCTGTCAACCTCTGATTACCGGGGGCTGAAAGAACTGACAGACAAGCTGATCCCCTACTGCACGGAGAATAAGGTCAGCCTCTCCGTTCCCTCCCTCCGGGCGGACAATTTCTCCCGTGACCTGATGGAACGGCTTCAGGCGGGCGGCCGGAAAAGCAGCCTGACCTTCGCCCCGGAGGCGGGAACCCAGCGCCTGCGTGACGTCATCAACAAGAATCTGACCGAGGACGAAATTCTGACGACCTGTGTCAACGCCTTTTCCGGCGGCTGGAACAACGTCAAGCTCTATTTTATGCTGGGTCTGCCCACGGAAACGGACGAGGACGTGCTCGGCATCGCGGAGCTGGTGTACAAGGTGATCCTGACGTGGAAGGAACACGCCGTGAACAAGAAACGGGGCCTTCGCGTTCACGTCGCCACGGCGTACTTTGTCCCCAAGCCCCACACGCCCTTCCAGTGGGAAAAGCAGATTATGCCCCAGGAATACCTGCGCCGCTGCCGCCTGCTGAAATCCCATTTCTATTCCAAGTCCATCGAATACGACTATCACGCGCCGGATTTGAGCCAGCTGGAAGCGGTCTTTGCCCGTGGCGACCGCCGGCTGGGCGCGGTGATCGAGGAAGCCGTGAAAAACGGCGCACGGCTGGACGGCTGGGACGAATACTTTGACTACGCCAAATGGCAGGACGCCTTCCGCAAATGCGGCGTGGACGGGGACTTCTACACCGTCCGCGGCTACGGCGAGGACGAGCTGCTGCCCTGGGACACCATCGACGTGGGCGTGACAAAGAAATTCCTGAAGCTGGAACGAAAACGCGCCTACGAAGCGAAAATCACCCCGGACTGCCGCCACGGCTGCGCGGGCTGCGGCGCGGAAAGACTGCTGCGGGAGGTGTCGTGCGATGCTTAGAGCGCTGTTTCAGAAAACGGGCAACGCCGTGTATCTCTCCCACCTCGACCTGATGCGGCTGTTCCAGCGGGCATTCAAGCGGGCAGGACTGCCCCTGACCCACACGCAGGGCTTCAACCCCCGCCCCTCGGTGTCCATCGCCCTGCCCCTGAGCCTTGGCGTGGAAAGCCAGTGCGAGCTGCTGGATTTTGAGCTGGAAACGGATGCATTTTCAAACGAAGAAATCTGCACCCGGCTGAATCGGGCGCTTGTGGAGGGTGTACACGTCCTCTCGGTGTACTCCGGCGGCGGGAAAATCAAGAATCTGGCGTATCTCGACTGCGCCGTGCTGCTGGAGTACGACGTGGGCGTGCCGCAGAACGCGGCGGAGCAGATTGAAGCCCTGTTTTCCTGTGAGGAAGTGACCGTGGAAAAAAAAGGTAAAAAAGGCGTTGTGGAGCAGAACATCATCCCCATGATACGAAAGATTTCTGCCACACCGGTATCGGGCAACGTTGTAAAGCTTGAGGCGCGGGTCTGCTGCCAGAATCCATCCCTGAATCCCATGCTGCTGGGCGCCGCCATAAACAAATACCTCCCCGACCTCGCGCCGGATTTTATCCGGTACAGCCGGGTGGAAATCTATGATACCAACGAAACCATTTTCAGATAAGGAGTAACGTCAAATGGAAGAATATATTCTGGAAGAATGCCCCATCTGCCGGGGCGCGGGTCTGCTCATGCACGAGGGCGGCTGGAACGTACAGGTGGAGTGCGCGGATTGCAGCGCCCACACCGTGTACGTGGAATACGAGGACGAGGACGAGAAGGCCGAAGCCGAGCGGAAGGTCATCCACCTGTGGAACATCGGCAAGGTGATCACCAGTGAGCGCGGCGAGTGAGACTGCGGCGCTCCTACGCCGCCGGATCGCACAGGTCAGTGAGTTTGCCCCCGGCTCCATTGGGGACATGCTGCACTTTGAACTGCTGGACTGCGACCCGGAAGCGGGGGACTATTTTCTCTCCTGCCGGACGGAAACATGGATGCGCAACCCCGCGGGGACGCTTCACGGCGGTCTCGGCGCGACGGTGCTGGATCAGGCGATGGGACTGATCCCCTACTGCCTGAAAACGGAAGCCGGGATCGCGCCCACCGTGCAGCTCAGCGTGAACTACCATCGCCCTCTGAATCCGGGGGCAGAGGTCATAATCAAGGTGCATGTGGTTTCCGTATCCAGAAGCCTGATAACCCTGTCGGCAGAGGCCCGGTCAAAGGAAAACCCGGAAAAACTGTGCCTGTCCGGCACGGGGCTGTACCTCTGGAAACCGGCGCAATGAGGTCGCTCAGACGCCGCCGCGAAAAAATAATAAAAAAAGGAAAAATAATGGTTGCATTTTTCGAGAAGGTGTGCTAATATATTCAGGCAGTCGAGAGACGCAATCAAAAATCCGGGTGTGGCGAAGTTTGGTATCGCGCTTGAATGGGGTTCAAGAGGCCTCGAGTTCGAATCTCGACACTCGGACCAGAATGCCGTGAAATTCGTATGAATTTCACGGCATTTTTCCATCTTTTCCAATCTATCCAAAAAGCGCAGAAGTCGAATTCTGACTTCTGCGCTTTTCTATATTTTTTGATGTGTCCCGTCCGGCGCTGCCTTGAATACCGGGCAGCTTCCGGTTATTGTTTATTTTCCGTCCCATACAGCCCGCAGTTGTGCAGGAAAGCAAGAACCAGTCTTTCATACTCCGTCCGCGCCATAACGATAGACCGGGCGTGGTCTGCATTCTCGAAAAGATGCAGCTCGCTGTTGGGATTTATGCAGGCTTTGTGCAGCATTTCACTGTGGGTATACGGAATTAAATTGTCGCTTTTTCCGTGCATCAGGCAGATCGGTACGTTTTTTCCTTGCACCGCCGCGATCGGGCAGACGGATTCGACGTCGTAGTCGTATTTTCGCTTCGCGCGGCGGCGCAGAATCGGCCAGATCAGGCCAATGGGAATGTGCAGATTGCGCTTTAACCACTGGGCAAAAAGCAGCTTGCTGTCCGCGAAGGGACAGTCCGCGATCACAAAATCCGGCGTCTCGTACTTGAGCGTCAGAAGCGCGGTGGCCGCGCCCATGGATTCGCCGTGCAGGCCGATGACGCAGTCCTGACCGAATATCTGCCTGACATAGGCGATGATGGCGGCCACGTCCCGCGCTTCGTTCTGCCCAAGGGTGCAGAAGTCTCCCGTGGATTCACCGAAATAGCGCTCGTCAAAAATCACGGTGCTGAACCCGGCGCGGTAGAAAATGTCCGCATATTTGAGGTCGGAATACCGGTTCACAGTGTGGCCGTGGCAGATGATCGCCACTTTGCGGGGCGTTCCGGAGTCGGCCGGATTCATCATGTACTCGCCGGAGATGTCCGCGCCCGCACAGTGGAGGACGAAGGGCGTCCGCTGCCATTTTGTTTCATATGCTTCGATGCAGTCGGAAAAGCCATTTGTCGTTTCCAGCGCTTTGACGTAATCGACGTCGTAGCGCACCGGATTTACGACCATCTGAAGACACTTTTCCGCAATCAGCGCCGAAAGGGCGAAAACTGCCAGCAAAAGCAGCGCCGCGATCATGCACCAAATCAACGTACCGGCTCCTTTGCTTCCCGCGCCCGGCGCTGCCGTGCGGCGAAGAACAGCGGCACAAAGGTCGCCAGAACCAGCAGTGTGGAGATCAAAAACAGGACGTGAGTGGGAAGATACGCCGCAAATCCGTTGGAATCCAGAATCTGTCCGTTGTTTTTGATGATGGGATTGGCAATGAACGGCGATACGATCCACGGAATGAGGACGAAGAAAACGATGCGGAAGCCCTCAAACTGCCCCTTGGACTCCTCCGGGAAAAGCTGCTTCATCCAGACGGAAGTCACCTGCATGAACATGATGTAGCCGCATCCGAAGAAGAACAGGCCGATCAGCAGCGACCAGTTCCAGATGGTGCTGGGGTCAACGTTTTCCGGACGCCCAAAGAGACCAACGATCCCCACGCCGACAAAGCTGAGTAAGACAGCGATGGACGTGGCGAGGACAAATTTGTTTTTGCTCAGGATCTTGGAGGCGGGGACGACCGAAAGCATACCGACGATCAGAGCGATGCCCTGAATGATTCCGATGCTGTCGGCGCGGAATCCCAGATAATAGATCATGTAATTTCCGATATGGGGATAGTACACGTTGAAGGCGATGAAATACACGGTCAGCACAAGGAAAACCCAGACAAGCTCTTTCATTTTGATCAGCTCACGGAAATTGAACGCGCTGAAAAGCTGCTTTCCGAAGCTGCCGTTTTTGCTGGGCTTGAGCTGCGGGGCGTCCTTCATAAAGAGGATCGCCGCGATTCCGAACAGAATCACGAAACCGCCCATGACCACGAACAGGCGCATATAATTGTCGCTGCCGCCGATGAGCATACCGCCGACCACCGTGCCGACGATGGTGCCGATGATGGGCTGGGTGGCAAGGGCGGCGCCGATGGAACCGCGGTTCTGCTCGGTCATCATGTCGTTCAGCCATGCGTTGTAGCCCGCGTCATTGCCCATGGAGCCGAAGAAGGACATCAGCGCGTCGGCACAGACAACAGCCGTCGCCGCAAGCATCAGAACCTGGGCGGAACTCGCAGGCTGGCCGCCGGTGATCCATTCCGTCGTGCCGAACAGGATCGTGAAGATACCCCAGAGAATGTATCCGATACCGATGAAATTTTTCCGCTTGCCCTTCCGGTCGGACAGCGTTCCGAACAGGAAGGTTGCAATGGTGGTGGCGATGGCCGAAATGGCGACCATCCACGAAATGATGGTGGGGTCCTTGGCGATTTTTGCGTATACGAAGGTATTGAACCATTGGTTTTCGATGTTCCAGCACAGCTGCCCCACAAGGCCGAGACCCCAGACAAGTACCCAGAAGCGGATATCCCGTGTGCGTTTTTTCTCCATTTCGGATTGCCCCTTTTCGTTTGTATGTGGGTTTATTGTATTTTATAAAAGTAAGGTTGTCAATAGATTCCTTTTTGGGCAGAATGACGTTTCTGCTTTCTACAGAATCGGGACAAAAAACGCCGGAATCACGGGGATTCCGGCGTTTTCGTCGATTTATGTAGAAGAAGCGCAGCCGGCAGGGGATTCATCCAGCTGCCTGACCGTAATGGAGGATACCCTGTGGGCATCCAGCTCGGAAACCGTGATCTCCAGATGCTTCGTGGTGAAGGACTCACCCTTGACCGGCACCTTGTTCAGCTGCTCCATGACCCAGCCGCCTACGGAGACGCTGTCGGATTTCAGTTCCACGTCAAAGAACTCCATGAAGTCCTCCAGACTGACGGAACAATCGACCCGGTAGAGGTTTTCACCCAGCTTTTCAAAATCCTCCTCAACTTCGTCGTGTTCATCCCAGATCTCACCTACCAGCTCTTCCAGAATGTCCTCCATCGTAACGATTCCCAGCGTGCCGCCGAAATCATCGACCACGACCGCAATGTGGGATTTCTGGTGCTGGAGCATCTTCAGAATGTCCCGGATTTTGGTATGCTGGTAGACGAACAGCGGCTCCGTCATGATCTGGGCGATGGGCTGATCGGTCATTTTGCCGTTGATATAGAAATCCTTCTGATGGAGAACGCCCACGACCTGATCGATGGTATCCCGGTAGACAAGCAGCCGGGAGAACCGGGACTGGGTAAAGGCTTTTGCGATTTCCTCGTGGCTCTCGTTGATGTCCACGGCTTCCAGCTCGATCCGGTGGGTCAGAATTTCCGCCGCCGTCAGGTCGCCGAACTCCAGAGCGTTTCGCAGAAGCTCGCCCTCGTTCTCGTCAATGCCGCCGTCATGCTCCACGTCCTCCATGAAAAGAAGCAATTCCTCGTGGGACATTTTGGCGCTGCCGTCCGTCTTGATGAAGCGGGAGATGAACTTTTTGCACTGGGTAAAGAGGAAATTCAGGGGCGTCAGCACCCAGATCCACAGGCGGATGAACGGCGCACTGAACATGGCAAAACGCTCCGGGGCGTCCTTTGCGATGCTCTTGGGGGTGATCTCGCCAAAGAGCAGGACGACGAGGGTCACGACCACGGTGGAGATCGTCGCGCCCACGTCGCCGTAAAGCTCGACGAACAAAAGCGTACCGACGGATGCTATGGTAATGTTTACGATGTTATTGCCAATCAGAATGGTAGAGATCAGCCGGTCGTAATTCTCGGCAAGCTTAAGGGCCAGCGCCGCCCGTTTGTTTCCGTTGTCGGCGAGAACCTTCAGCCTGGTTTTGTTCAAAGAAGAGAATGCCGTTTCCGTTGCGCTGAAATAGGCAGACATGGCAAGACAGACTGCCATTGCGAAAATGCTTCCAATGTGATTCATACAAAGCTCCTTTTTCTGTTCATATATTGTCGGACAAGATCACACGCCTATACTCTGTATCGCAGGAGCGGGCGAAGATGTGCCATATAGGAACAGGGAATGCAGGAGTAATTGTCAGCACCGTCGCTGCTGTCGGATTCCACGGTCTTTCCTCCTTCCGTTATCATGAAATGAACCGCATAGGTTTGCCGTTCATTATAGCATGGTTATGGCTAGGATTTGGTAAAGAAATTTACAGCGACGCGGAATGCGACGATAAAATGGGAAATGATGGGGAATAATGGCGGTCGCCCATTAAAAAGGATATGAAAAAGTTTCTCTTATAAAGAAAGATCGTTTGGCTGTACACGCCGTCTTCCAGAATTTGGGATATTTGAATATTGACAAAATCGGTCTTTGCGTGTAGAATGACGACAACCGAATAGAAAAGCGATGACGAAGACGGATTTGATCGTACAGCCGATAGAGAGCCGGGGAGGGTGGAAGCCCGGTGGACTGCCTTCAAAATCCCATCCCTTCCGAGCCGGAGTTCCCCAAAGCAATGCAAGTAGGGTCTTCCGCGTGGACTGCGTGAGTGTCTAGGGCTTGTTGGAGCCTGAAAGAGGTGCGCTTGCGCGCGCAATTTGAGTGGTACCGCGGGTATTTTATGACTCGTCTCAAAGAAATTTGAGACGAGTCATTTTTATATTCAATTCAAAAAAAGAGGTACGGGAAATGAAACTGAGTAAAAAGAGTCTGCTGGTGGTCAGTGTTATGCTGTTTGCCCTGTTTTTTGGGGCGGGCAACCTGATTTTTCCGCCGTTTCTGGGACAGAACGCCGGGGAGAATACCCTTCCGGCCATGATCGGGTTCCTCGCGACGGCGGTGGTGCTGCCGGTGCTTGGCGTGGTGGTGGTCGCGCGGTTCGATGGGCTGGAAAAGCTGGGAAAACAGGTGGGGGCGCGGTTCGCGCTGGTGTTTACCGTGCTGATCTACCTGTCCATCGGGCCGGGACTGGGAATTCCCAGAGCCGCTTCCGTTCCCTTTGAAATGGCGGTGGCGCCCTATCTGCCGGAGGGGAGCAATCCGGCGCTGTGGATGGCGGCCTATTCTCTGGGGTTTTTCCTGATCGCCCTGTGGCTGTGCCTGAATCCCGGAAAGCTGGTTGACCGCATCGGTCGGGGGCTGACCCCGGCGCTGCTGGCGCTTCTGACGCTGCTGTTCATCAGCTTCCTGTTCCGGGGAGAGACCAGCGTCGCGGCGGCACAGGGGGGCTATCAGGAGGCGGCGCTGCTCAAGGGCTTTACCGAGGGCTACAACACCATGGACACCATTGCCGCCCTGAATTTCGGGCTGGTGATCTCCGCGACGCTGGGGACCTTCGGCCTGACGGAGAAAAAGGACAAGATGCGCTATACGATTCTGGCGGGGGTGCTGGCTGGGACGATTCTGGCGGTGGTGTATGCCATGCTGTCCTACATGGGCATGTGCAGCTCCGGCGTTTACCCGGTTCAGGAAAACGGCGCGTGGACGCTGCGGTGCATCGTCTATCAGGTGTTTGGCGGCACCGGGGCAGTGCTGCTGGCGGCCATCTTTACGCTGGCCTGCCTGACCACCTGCGTCGGACTTATCAACTCCATTTCTCAGTATTTTTCTACACTTTTCCGGAAGATCTCCTATCGGGCGTGGGTGTATATCATTACGTTTTTCTCGTTCCTCGTGTGCAATCTGGGGCTGAGCATGATCCTGAGCATTTCCATCCCCATCCTGAACGCCATTTATCCCGTATCCATTGTGCTGATCCTGCTGGGACTGAGCCACGATCTGTGGAAGGGGAACCGGTTCGCCTATCCCATGACGGTGGCGGGAACCGCCGCGGTGAGCATCGCTTTTGCGCTGGGCGACGCGGGGTTGCCGCTGGGCGTTCTGGGGCAGCTGCTGCACAGGCTGCCGCTGTACCGGCTGGGCTTCGGCTGGGTCTGTGTGGCGGCGGGAATGCTGCTGCTCAGCTTCGGGGTGAACGCCCTGCTCCGCAGGGCACACGCGGCGGAGGAATGCGCGTCAAAATGATTTGCCTGTTGGCTGGACGATGTTGACAAGAAGGGGTATTGAAGCTGCGAAAAGACAATACTCTTTCCGCAAATCAGCCTTGACATTGCCCCTGTGTGGTTGTATGATTCCCACAGATACAAAGAAAGGAGCCTTTCTTATGCCAAAATGGTTGGATAACGCTGTATTTTACGAAATTTACCCCCAGTCGTTTCTCGATACCAATGCCGACGGTATCGGCGATTTTCAGGGGATCATCAATAAGCTGGATTATATCCGGGGGCTGGGCTGCAACGCTCTGTGGATCAATCCCTGCTTCCTGTCGCCCTTCGGCGACGCGGGGTACGATGTGGCGGATTATTACCGCGTCGCGCCCCGGTACGGCACGAACGAGGATCTGAAGCGCCTGTTTGCCGAGGCGCACAAGCGGGAAATGCACGTGCTGCTGGATCTGGTGCCGGGGCATACCTCCGTGGAACACGAGTGGTTCCGGGAATCCATGAAGGCGGAGCGGAACGCCTACACCGACCGCTATGTATGGACGGACAGCGTCTGGGAAGCGCCGGAAAAGATGGGCTGTCTGCGGGGTATTTCCCAGCGGGACGGCTCCTGCGCCATCAATTTCTTCACCTGCCAGCCCGCGCTGAATTACGGCTACTATAACCGCACCCGCCCATGGCAGCAGTCTCCCGACGACGAAGGCCCCAAGGCCACGCTGAACGCCATGGTGGGCGTGATGCGCTTCTGGCTGGGGCTGGGCTGTGACGGCTTCCGGGTGGATATGGCGGCCAGTCTGGTGAAGAACGACCCGGACAGCCTGGGCACCATCGCCCTGTGGCAGAAAGTTCGCGCGTTTCTGGATGCGGAATTCCCGGAGGCGGCCATGGTCTCCGAGTGGGGCGAGCCGGAAAAGTCCCTGCGCGGGGGGTTCCATATGGACTTTCTGCTCCACTTCGGCCCCTCCCATTACAACGACCTGTTCCGGTGCGAGGAGCCTTATTTCTCCGACCGGGGCGTGGGCGACGCGTCGGCCTTCGTGGAAAAGTATCTGGAGAGCCGGGAGCGGGCAGGGAAGGACGGCCTGATCTGTATTCCCTCCGGCAACCACGACATGACCCGCCTTGCAAAGCACGTTGAGGGAGACGAGAAGAAGTTGGCGTTTGCCTTCCTGCTGACCATGCCCGGCGCGCCGTTCATTTACTACGGCGACGAGATTGGTATGCGCTATGTGGAAGGGCTGACCAGCGTGGAGGGCGGCTATGAGCGTACCGGCGCCCGCAGTCCCATGCAGTGGGATAACGGGGTGAACGCGGGCTTCAGCGCCGCGCCTACGGACAAGATTTACATTCGGCAGGACCCCGCGTCCGACCGTCCCACGGTTGCGGGGCAGCTGGATGATGAGACATCTCTGCTGAATCACGTCCGCCGCCTGATCGAACTGCGGCAGGCGCACAGCGCCCTGCAAAGCCGCGGCGGGATCACCTTCGTCAGCGACGGCGCGCCGAAGCGGCCGCTGGTTTACAAGCGCGGAAACGACGAGGAAACGCTGCTGGTCGCCATCAATCCCTACCGGGAGGAAGTGTCCTTCCGGCTTGACGGGACGCTGGGCGGCGCGCTGTACACCTTCGGCGGCGAGGCCGCGCAGAAGGGAGAGACGGTCACGCTGCCCCCGGTAAGCGCGGGCGTCTACGGGCTTAAATGAATTTCACTGCCCCGCCGAAAACCGGCGGGGCAGGAATTCCCGGAAAAGGGAAATTTACGCTTGACAAATCGGGTTTCCTGTAGTATTATAACCGGGCTGGACAGATAGCACCGTGATGGAGAAGTCGCGTAGCTGGCCGAGCGCGCACGATTGGAAATCGTGTATACCCCAAAAGGGTATCGAGGGTTCAAATCCCTCCTTCTCCGCCAACAAAATTCCGGGTTTTGCCTTCAAAACAGGCAGAACCCGGAACTTTTTCTTTATTTATGCAGATTCACAGAAAAATATTCCGGAAAAGAGGGGCACTATGTCGGGAAAATCCATTTTCATACAGGCGATCGGCCTTTTCGGGACGGTTTTGTTTTTCATGTCGTATCAATGCAAAAACAACCGGACGCTGTTCCGCGTCCAGTTCGTTTCCTATCTGTGCTACACCACCCATCTGCTGATGCTGGGCGCGATCACCGGTGGGATCAGCTATGTTCTGAACACGGTTCGTTCCTTTTGCCTGGGAAGCAGGAGCAGCTTTCTGAAAGGGAAAACCATGTGCGCCGCACTGTGCGTCATGCAGGTGGCGGCGCTGATTTTCACCTGGGACGGCTGGTGGTCGATTCTGCCGGTGGCCGCGAATATTGCGGCGACGATCGGCGGGTATACGTACAATCCGCGGAAAATCCGTCTCGTTGGGATGCTTGTCAATTCGCCGCTGTGGATTATTTATGATGGAATCATCGGCTCCTGGGCTGGGATTCTGGACGAGATCGTCACGGAAATATCCATGATCGTATCCATTTTTCGCTATGGATGGAAGAATCTGGATTCTGTGGGCGATCAAGCATAACCGCTGATTTGCGGCATGTCTGTCAAGTAAATTATTTGAAGAAGAACTTAAAAAACATTGCTATCATAGGCAGAGTGTTGATTATTGACTCAACATTCCATGCAACCATTGATCCGATGTAGAAGGGTGCCTTGAAAAAGAGAGCGATCACACCGCCAACGATTGCCCAAATAAAGATGAGCATTCTTGCGCCTTGATTTAGGCTTTTCCAAGTCCTAATAAGCTCTATAACGTATACAATTGTGGCAATTCCAAGTAGAAGTAAAGACTTAAAACCAAACCAGCCGACAAGTCCAACAATAGAGGCGAGAAATCCAACCATAAAATATCCCTCTTTCTAAAATTGAGTAGTAATTCCAAAACTATTATATAGCAAAAAAAGTATGAAGTAAATAGAGAATGATAGAAAAAGGACATCATATTCAACAATGAAGGCAGTTGTTGAGTTTCCTAATTCGCCCTAACGAATTCTTAAATAAAATTATGATGACAAACTCTGCGGGATATGGTATATTCTCAGTGAAAAAACCGGCAAAGGAGTATTATCCATGGGGTATGATTATCTGGTCGTGGGAGCGGGGCTGTTCGGCGCTGTCTTTGCCCAGCAGGCGAAGGCGGCGGGGAAGTCCGTGCTTGTGATCGACCGGCGGGGTCACGTCGGCGGCAATGTGTATACCGAGGAAATCGAGGGAATTCAGGTACATACCTACGGCGCACATATTTTCCACACCAACGACAAGACCGCGTGGGAGTACGTCAACCGGTTCGCGGAATTTAACCGCTACACCAATTCCCCGGTGGCGAATTACCACGGGGAGCTGTACTCCCTGCCCTTCAACATGTATACCTTCAATAAAATGTGGGGTGTGACGACTCCACAGCAGGCGGAAGCGGAGATTGCCCGTCAACGGAAGGCCGCCGGGATTGTGGAGCCGAAGAATCTGGAGGAACAGGCCATTTCCCTCGTCGGCACGGATATTTACGAAAAGCTGGTGAAGGGCTACACCGAAAAGCAGTGGGGGCGTCCCTGCAGGGAGCTGCCTGCCTTTATCATCAAGCGTTTGCCTGTGCGTCTTACCTTTGACAATAACTACTTCAACGCCCGGTTTCAGGGCATTCCCATGGGCGGCTACACCCAAATGGTGGAGAATATGCTGAGCGGCATCGAGGCGCGGCTGAATGTGGACTATCTGGAGCACAGAGCCGAGCTGAACGCGCTGGCGGACAAGGTCGTTTACACCGGCTCTATTGACAGCTATTTTGACTATTGCTTCGGCCCTCTGAGCTACCGCTCCGTCCGGTTTGAGACGGAGGTGCTGGATATGCCGAATTTTCAGGGCAACGCCGTGATCAACTACACCGACCGGGAGACGCCCTACACCCGCATCATCGAGCATAAGTTCTTCGAGTTCGGCACCCAGCCGAAAACTGTGGTGTCCCGGGAGTACAGTTCCGAGTGGAAGCCGGGGGTGGAGCCGTACTATCCCGTGAACGATGAAAAGAACAACGCCCTGTATGGAAAGTACAAGGTGCTGGCGGACGGGGAAGAGAAAACCATTTTCGGCGGCCGGTTGGGGGAGTACCGCTATTACGACATGGACGCGGTAATCCTCCGGGCGCTGAGCCTTGCCAAATCAGAAATCGAAGGAGAAAGATAAATGAAGCTTCTGACGGTCACAGTACCCTGCTACAATTCTCAGGACTATATGGAAAAGTGCATCCAGAGCCTCCTGCCCGGGGGAAACCGGGTGGAGATCATCATTATTGATGACGGCTCCAAGGATAACACCGGAAAAATCGCCGACGAATATGCCCGGAAATTCCCGGACATTGTGCGGGCCATCCATCAGGAAAACGGCGGACACGGTGAGGGCATCAATCAGGGCTTGAAGCACGCTACCGGCACCTATTTCAAGGTCGTGGACAGCGACGACACCCTCAGCCCCGATTTCCCCAAATTTCTGGACGCTCTTGAGGAATGTGAGCGGCAGGGCGGCGTGGATATGGTAGTGACAAACTACTACTACGTCCATTCCGACGGCGACGGGGATCGTTCCATCAACTATTCCGCCGTGTTGCCGGAGAACCGTATCTTCACATGGGAGGATACCAAACCCTTCCGGGTATACCAGATGCTCACCATCCATTCCAGCACTTTCCGCACCGAGATCATGCGTAAATGGGAGCAGCCGCTTCCCAAACATGTTTTCTATGAGGACAACCTGATGATCTATCAGACGATGCCCTATGTGCGGAAACTGTACTACCTCAACGCAGACCTTTACCGCTACTGGATCGGCCGGCCGGATCAGTCGGTGCAGTCTGCCGCTCTGGCCAAGCGCCACGCAGATCAGATCCTTGTGACGGAACGGTGCTTCACCACCTGTCACTTGGACGACATCACCGAACCCCGGCTGAAACGGTACATGAAGCACGACCTTTTCATGATGTTCGGCATCTCCATTCTCACGACCCGCCTGAACAAGTCCGCCGAGACGGATGCCGAGCTGAAAAAGATGTGGGAGACCTGCATGGCTTATGACCCCAAGTGGGCGAATTACTTCCGCAAGCGCACGCCGCTGCTGTTTGTCAGTGTGCCGGGGCGGGTCGGGCAGGAATTCGCCGGGAGCTTTTACCGGTTTGCCAACAATGTGGTGCGGTTCAATTAAATAAAGAATAGCGCAGGAGCGGCGGGTTTACCGGCTCCTGCGTTTTTTTGTCAGAATTTGGCGTATTCCAAAATGGTTACAAATGTGTTACAATTGCTGCGCATATATGCAAGAAAACAGAACGAGGTGATTGTTATTCGACGAATTCTGACTTGTACTGTATCGGTTCTGCTCCTTTTGGGAGCGTTCCTTCTGCCGATGCGGGCTGAGGCGGCCACGGCGGATTCCAAAGCCGGTGTCGTGACGACTGCTTCCGGGAAGCTGAACGTGCGAAGCAGCCCGTCCTCCAGCGCAGCGGTGGCCGCGTCGCTGAGTAAGGGAAGCTATGTTACGCTGATCTCCAAGTCCGGCGACTGGTGGAAGGTGGAATACGCAAAAGGGAAGTACGGCTACTGCCACGCGGGCTTCATCGCGGTGACGGAGGGGACCCCGGTATCCGTGGCGGTAAGCAGCGGCACGCTGAACGTCCGCAGCGGGGCGGGGACGGCCTATGGAAAGGTCGGCGCCCTCAGCAAGGGGGAAACGGTCATCCGTCTGTCCACTGCGAACGGATGGAGCCGCGTCCTTTACGGCGGAACGAAAACCGGATACGTCAGCGCGCAATATCTGTCCGGAAACTATGCTTCAGTGTCCCTGAACGTGCCGAATTTCAAGCAGACGGACGCCCGCTGGGCGGATGTCCGGATCGGTACATCCGGGAAGACCTTTTCTCAGATCGGCTGCGCCACAACGGCGGTGGCAATGATGGAGTCCTTCCGCACGGGAAGAACCATCTACCCCGACGCTATGGCGAAGGAGCTTACCTATACGCCCTCGGGCAGTCTCTATTGGCCGAGCCACTATACGGCGGTTACGGACGGCTCTGGGTATCTCGGCGCCGTTTATGGAAAGCTGAAGCAGGGAAAACCTGTCTTACTCGGCGTCAGCAATGCCTATGGCGGTCAGCACTGGGTTGCGGTCACGGGGTATACCGGGGGAAGCAGCCTGTCGGCGTCCGGATTTACCATCCGCGACCCCGGTTCCAATTCCCGGACGAACTTGCAGCAACTGCTGAATGTGTATCCTTCGTTTTATAAGTTCTTCTATTACTAAAAGTGTGGGGTTGGCAATGTCTGCCAACCCCACTATTCAATGTGATTTTTCAGCCATTCAAGAAGCCCATGGTCATCCATATCACCGGCGGCAACGCGGAGAATGACGGAAATCAAATCGTCATCTTCGTAGGAAAGTGTGATGTTGTTGATGTCCAGAAATACGAGCATGGCGTGAGTTCCGATGCGTTTGTTGCCGTCCACGAAAGGGTGATTGTGAATGAGTCCATAACCCAGACGGGCGGCTTTTTCGAGAATTGTGGGGTAGAGCTCCTGTCCGCCGAAGGCTTGCAGCGGCGTGTTGACTGCGGAGTCCAACAGACCTTCATCACGCAGCCCATCCATGCCGCCGGACTGCGCGATCAGCATGGAATGCAACATCAGAATTTGACGCCTACTGAGAAGCTTCATTTTGCCAGTTCCTCATATACATGCGTGTTGCGCTGCATGAGCTTCGCGGAGGAAGCAAGCACATCGTCGTCGGCTGCCGCCTGCATGGTGTCCGCTTGGTTGAATTCGTAGATGATATACCGGGGCGTGTTGTTTTTTATAATAACGGCGGAACCATACTGGTCAACCAGCCGGGCAACCTTTGAGAAATTCTGATTGGCTACGGAGATGGGAACGATGGTATTGGTATCAATATTCATGGCAATGCCTCCTTTGTTATTAGTATACTCAAATATTAGGATAAAATCAACCTATTTTTGATATCTGTTTATACGAAAAAGACGCGGTCGTGTCGGCCGCGTCTTTTGTCAGTATGTAAATTACAGCAGCGGGATTCCGGCCTTTGCGCAGGCGTCCACAGTTTCGCTGTCCCATACGCTGGACTGTACTTCGCCGATGTGGGCGCAGCCCATCATCAGCATGGACAGACGGCTCTGGCCGATACCGCCGCCGATGGTCAGTGGCAGCTCGTTATTCAGCAGCATCTTGTGGAAGGGCAGCGTCCGCCGGTCGTCGCAGTGGGCGAGGGTCAGCTGGCGGTCGAGGGATTCCGCGTCCACACGGATGCCCATGGAGGAAACCTCCAGCGCTCGGTTCAGCGTTTCGTCCCAGAAGAAAATGTCGCAGTTCAGATTCCAGTCGTCATAGTCGGGGGCGCGGCCGTCGTGGGGCTTACCGGAGCGGAGAAGTCCGCCGATCTGCATGACGCAGGCAGTCTTATGCTCCCGGACAAAGGCGTTTTCCCGCTGGGAACCGGTTTCCAGACCGGGATACATGTCTTCCAGCTCCTGCGCGGTGATGAAGGTGACCTCCCGGCGCAATTCGGTGCGCAGCTGGGGGAAGCGGACGTGCAGGCGGTCGTTGGTGTCGCAGATAGCACCCACGATGGCGCGGACGATGAGCTTCAGGAAGTCCAGATTCCGGTTTTCCCGGGTAATGATCTTCTCCCAGTCCCACTGATCGACGTAGATGGAATGGATGTTGTCCAGCGCTTCGTCCCGGCGGATGGCGTTCATGTCGGTGTACAGGCCATTTCCAACGGTGAAATTGTAGCGCTTGAGGGCAAGGCGCTTCCATTTTGCCAGAGAATGCACCACCTGAGCGTCCATGCCCACGGCGGGAATGTCAAAGGCCACAGGCCGCTCGTAGCCGTTCAGGTTATCGTTCAGGCCGGAGCTTTCGGTGACGAACAGGGGCGCGGAGACGCGCTTCAGGTTCAGCGCCTTGGAAAATTCCTGCTGGAACGTCTCCTTGATATAGGCAATGGCCCGCTGGGTATCGTAGGCGTCCAGCACCGGCTTGTAGTTTTCGGGAATGTAAATTTTGTTCATAAAACGGCATCCTTTCACGGGAAACAATATGCGTCCATTGTATTCTTTTTTTCGGAAAAATCAAGAGGGATTGTTTTGCGCTATCCCTGCCGCAAAATGTCCGCGCCGGAGTATTGGTACAGCCCCTTGACTCTCCCTCTGGGAGAGCTGTCACCGAAGGTGACTGAGAGGGCATTGCAGCCTAGTTTACCCTCTCCGTCCTCGCTTTGCTCGGCCACTTCTCCCATAGGGAGAGGGAAGGGGTGCTGGCATTAGAACAGGCACAGCGGATTATCCCGCTGTGCCTTTCACTATCTGATGCACCCCGCCCATTCCGGCGGTGGCGGCAGTTATGCTTTCGGCGCAAGTGCCTTTTCCGCGAACCCAGTCACGATTTTTTTGTAGCGGGGGGTGTCCACCAGATAGCTGAACCCGTGATCGGCACCGGGGAAGGTGTATCGTGTGACCAGCGTGGGATTTTCTGCCGCGATGTCGCTCATTTCGCAGGGGACAAAGCTGTCGCTTTCCCCGTGGATGATGAGAATGGGCACCGTTGCCTGTTTCACTGCCCGGGCGGCGTCCATTTCGTCAACGTCAAAGCCGCTGTAGACCCGCCCGCCGATCTTCACAAACGGCCATGCCAAGCGGTCGGGCATGTGCATATCCCTTGCGACCTTGCGGATGATGTCTCCGGGGGAGGAATAGGGGCAGTCGGCGATGATTCCTTTCACGTTTTCGGGCAAGTCCAGCCCGGCAGCCATCAGCACCGTCGCCGCACCCATGGAAACGCCGTAGAGGATAATCTGCACATCTGCACCGAATCGCTCCACGGCGTAGCGTGCCCAGCTTTCCACGTCCCACCGCTCCTGAATGCCAAAGGTGATGGTGCGGCCTTCGCTTCTGCCGTGGGCGCGTTCGTCGATGAGCAGGAGATTGTGCCCCATAGAGAAACTCAGCTCACTGCCCCCGGCGAAGTCCGTCAGGGCGCTGCTGCGGTAACCGTGGAAGCCGATGTCCAGCGGCGCACCGTCTTTGACGTGGTAATAACGCCCGAACAGGGTAAGCCCGTCGAAAGATACGATGGAAACCTCCTCGTAGGGACGGTCGCTGAGCTGGCAGAACAGGCGGTTGATCTCCTTGCGGTAGGGGTCATATTTGTGGCTGGCGAAGGTGGAGATTTTGTCCCGCCCCTTTTTCGGGGAGTAGAATGCGATGCGGTAGGTATAGTACCCTCCCATCAGCAAAATTGCCGCGATGGCACACAAAAGAAATAGAAAAACTGTCATATCATAAGCCCCGGATATTGTCCATCAGCTCCGGGAAACTGCCGTATGGATACTGAGAAATGTCCCTGTTTTCTTTATTGATGAGGCAGTCGGTGAGGAGGAATACCTGCATACCAAGGGTTTGGGCGATCATGTCCTCGTTTACGTCGTTGCCCACCATGAGACATTCTCCGGCGTTCAATCCCAGTTTACCCAGAATTTCCCGGTAGTAGTCCGGATTGGGCTTGCAGAAAGAGGAATTATCATATGTAGTGATGAACTCGAAGTCCTCGGGCGTCAGACCGGCCCACCGGACCCGGCTCTGGGTGGCCGTGGGCGGGAAAAGGGGATTGGTGGCGAGCACGGTGCGGTACCCCATGGCGTGGAGGGTGCGAATGGTTTCCGCCGCGGCGGGCTGAAAGCCGCAGCTGTGGCGGCATTCCTGAAATTCCGTTTCGTAGAATTCGTCGTAGAGGGGGACGTCTTCCAAAGCGTCCTGACCGAACATGTCGGCGAAGGTTTCCCAGAAGACGGCCTCGTTGCTTTTCCTGCCGTCATTGGCGACCATAGCGCCGGTGCCGCGCCAGACGGCCTTGACCAACATCTGAGGGTCGTAGCCGTAGGGAATCATCTTCGCTGCCAGACGGTTCAGGTAGTCCTTGACGAACACCTCCTGATCCATGGGAAGCAGCGTGCCGTCCAGATCAAAAAGAATTGTGGTGAGCATGGCGTTTACCTCGCAATTCAGAATTTTTCTAGAATTATACAGCAGCCGCCGCCCCATTTCAAGTATGGGGCGGCGGCTGCATTGTAATCTTTTATTCGCGGGTAGATTCCACGCCCACGGCCATGATGTCGTAGGGCGTCGTCTGGTAGACAAAGTAGTTCAGCCAGTTGCTGAACAGCAGATGGGCGTGTCCCCGCCAGCGGACGACGGGGCGCTGGGTGTCATCGTCGTTGGGATAGTAGTTCGCTGGGACGTGGATGGGCAGACCCTGCGCTTTGTCCCGGAGGTATTCCTTTTCCAGCGTGTCCGCATCGTACTCGGCGTGGCCGGTGACGAAAATCTGACGGCCTTCCTTGTTCATGGCGGCGTAGACCCCGGCATCCGGAGAGGAAGCCAGAATTTTCAGGCCCGGAACGGCTTCAATGTCGGCACGCTCCACGGTGGTGTGCCGGGAGTGAGGAATCCAGAATTCATCGTCGAAGCCCCGGAGCAGAATGGCGCGCTTGTAGTCCGCATGATGGGGGTACACGCCGAACAGCTTTTCCGGGAGGGCTTTTTTCTGAATGCCGTAGTGGTAGTAAAGTCCCGCCTGTGCGCCCCAGCAGATGTGGAAGGTGGAATGGACGTTGGTTTTGCTCCACTCCATGATCTGGCACAGCTCCGGCCAGTAGTCCACCTCTTCAAAGGGCATCTGCTCCACCGGCGCGCCGGTGATCACCATGCCGTCGAATTTTCGGTCTTTCAGCTCGTCGAAGGTTTTATAGAAATTCAGCAGATGCTCCTGCGGGGTATTTTTGGAGCGGTGGGAGGAGACCATCATCAGCTCCAGATGCACCTGCAGGGGCGTATTGCCGAGCAGACGGCTGAGCTGGGTCTCCGTGACGATTTTCGTTGGCATGAGATTCAACAGCACGATTTCCAGAGGGCGGATGTGCTGGGTCTCTGCCCGGGTCTTTCGCATAACGAAAATGTTTTCCTGCTGCAGAATGCCCGCTGCCGGCAGGTCGTTGGGAATCTGAATGGGCATACGCTTTCCTCCTGATTACACGTTCTCCAATGCCTGGGCGATGTCCTCAATAAGATCCTGTGCGTTTTCCAGACCGCAGCTCAGACGGATGAGGTCGGCACCGACACCGGCGGCGTCCAGCTCCGCGTCGGTCATCTGACGGTGGGTGGAGGAAGCGGGGTGCAGGCAGCAGGTATGGGAATCGGCTACGTGGGTCTCGATGGCACCCAGTTTCAGGTGCTTCATGAAGGTCTCGGCCGCTTTCCGGCCGCCGTAGAGGCCGAAGGAAATGACGCCGCAGGTGCCGTTCGGCATATACTTATGGGCAAGATCGTAATATTTGTCGCCCTTCAATCCGGCGAACTTCACCCACTTGACCTTCTCGTGACCTTGCAGATATTCCGCCACGGCCTGGGCGTTGGCGCAGTGCTGCTTCATGCGGAAGGGCAGACTTTCCAACCCCAGATTCAGCAGGAACGCGCTCTGGGGGGACTGGACGCAGCCAAAGTCCCGCATCAGCTGGGCGGTACACTTGGTGATGAACGCGCCGCCGAGACCGAAGCGCTGGGTGTAGGTGACGCCGTGGTAGCTGTCGTCAGGGGTACACAGGCCGGGGAACTTGTCCGGGTAGGCTGTCCAGTCGAACTTGCCGCTGTCCACGATAGCGCCGCCCAGAGCGGAGGCGTGACCGTCCATGTATTTGGTGGTGGAGTGGGTGACGATGTCCGCGCCCCACCGGAAGGGCTGGCAGTTGATGGGGGTGGCGAAGGTGTTGTCCACAATGAGGGGAACGCCGTGGGCATGGGCGGCCTTGGCGAATTTCTCAATGTCCAGCACCGTCAGGGCGGGGTTGGCGATGGTCTCGCCGAACACGGCTTTGGTGTTGGAACGGAAGGCGGCGTTCAGTTCTTCCTCGGTGCAGTCCGGGTCGATAAAGGTGGTTTCCAGACCCATTTTCTTCATGGTGACGGAGAAAAGGTTGAAGCTGCCGCCGTAGATGGCGGAGCTGGCAACGATGTGATCGCCGCATCCGGCGATGTTGAACACCGCCATGAAGTTGGCCGCCTGTCCGGAACCGGTGAGCATGGCGGCGGTGCCGCCCTCCAGCGCGCAGATCTTGGCGGCGACGGCGTCACAGGTGGGATTTGCCAGACGGGAGTAGAAATAGCCCTCGGCTTCCAGATCAAAGAGCTTTCCCATATCCTCGGAGGTGTCGTACTTGAATGTGGTACTCTGGACGATGGGGATCTGGCGGGGCTCGCCGTTTTTTGGCGTATAACCGGCCTGAATGCACAGTGTTTCGGGGCGCAGCTTGGAATCCATGAGAAATCACCTCATAATGTAATTTTTGTCTATTGTAATCGTTCGGAGGGCGTTTGTCAACGCCTGACCGACAGGTTTGCGCTGACGCAGAAAAACCACCGCAATTCCGATAGAATTGCGGTGGAGTAAGTGGCGGAGAGAGTGGGATTCGAACCCACGGTGGGTTGCCCCATCACCAGTTTTCAAGACTGGCTCCTTAAACCGCTCGGACATCTCTCCAGACTTCATAAAATATATCATCCAGAGGGAAAATTGTCAAGAGCTTTGACGCAGGGGCGAGATTAGTGCTTGACAAACATTCTGCCATATGCTAGAATACTTTGGCAATCAAGTGAATAGTTTTCTTTTTATTCGGAGTGATACCCAAGAGGCCGAAGGGGCTCCCCTGCTAAGGGAGTAGGCGTCTAAAAAGCGCGCGAGGGTTCAAATCCCTCTCACTCCGCCACAATACAGCTCATTGCGTGTGCAGTGGGCTGTATTTTTTTGACTTGGTGCTTGCAGGAGGGCGAGACTGTGGACAAAATGTACGCGGACAGGGAAACGATTCTGGCCATGGCGCGTGCCGGGGAATTTGTTCCGTGCAGTTATCTGGAAAGGCTGTTTGAATTCTGTTGACAAGCGGTTTTTGCCGATTTATAATGTTCCCTGAAAGGAAGTGTCGGATGATGGCGGTTCGGCTCAATGATGACAAGGAACTGGTAAAAACCATTCGGGAAGGTCTGAAGCGCACGGGAGGCTACTGCCCCTGTCGGCTGGAGCGGACGGAGGACAATAAGTGCATCTGCAAGGAATTCCGGGAGCAGATCGCAGACCCGAATTTCAAGGGCTATTGCCACTGTATGCTCTATTACAAGGATTGACAAATAATTGTTGACAAATTTCGCCTGCTGTGATACGATATCCGAGCGCTGAGGGAAACCGGCAGGCAGATATGGGCGAGTGGTGGAATTGGTAGACTCGCTAGATTCAGGTTCTAGTGTTCACTGCGGACGTGCGGGTTCAAGTCCCGCCTCGCCCACCAAAGAAGAAGGACATCCGTGCGGGTGTCCTTCTTTCTGTCTATGAGTTTAATTGTTTTGCCGGATCATACAGAAAAAAAGATGTGAGGATATCATGGAAAAGTCGAAGCGTTCTTTTCTTCCGTGGGTGATGGTGCCGACCATTCTGACGCTGGCGTGGCCGACTATGCTGGAAGAGCTGATGCAGACGGCGGTGCAGTATATCGACACCGCTATGGTCGGCGCAATCGGTACGCAGGCGACTGCGGCGGTGGGCGCTACCAGCACGGTCAACTGGCTGATCGGCAGCACCGTTGCCGCCATTGGCGTGGGCTTTCTGTCCTTCGTGTCTCAGGCCTGCGGGGCGGGGGATACGAAGCGGGCGGGGAAAGCCTCGTCTCAGGCGGTGCTGGCGGTTCTGGTCTGCGGCACGTTTTTTACTGTGCTGATGCTGGCGCTGAGCAGCAAGGTGCCGGTGTGGATGCAGGTTGACCCGGCCATTCAGGACTTGGCTGCCCAATACTTTTTCATTCTGTACACCCCCATGCTGGCCCGGGCGGCCATTACGATTTTCGGTACGCTGCTTCGTTCGGCAGGGGACGCCAAAACGCCCATGCGGGTCGGTTTTCTGGTGAACGGGGTCAATGTTGTCCTTAACTTTCTGCTCATCTATCCCACGCGGCAGGTGTGGGGCATGACCGTCTTCGGCGCGGGATGGGGCGTCATCGGCGCGGCTGTGGCAAGCGCCATTTCCTTCGTGATCGGCGGCGTGTGCATCACCGTGGTGCTCTGGCGGCACCCGCTGCTGTCTCCCAAGGGGCAGAAACTGCGGCCGGACTGGAATGTGCTGAGGCCCTGCCTGCGGGTGGCGCTGCCCAACGCCTTGCAGCGCTTCGGTACTTCTCTGGGATATGTGGCCTTTGCGTCGATGATCAATTCTCTGGGCGAAATTGCTACCGCTGCCCACACGATCGCCAACACGGTGGAATCCGCGTTTTACATTCCCGGATACGGGATGCAGACTGCGGCGGCGACGCTGGCGGGCAACGCTCTGGGGGCGGGGGACAACCGGCGGGTCAAGGAGCTGGGGCGGATGATTCTGTTTATCGAGGTCAGTCTGATGATCGTCTCCGGGTCGCTGCTGTTCCTGTTCGCGCCCAACATGATGCGTTTGTTTTCCAGAGACGCTCAGGTGATCGCACTCGGGGTCACGGTTCTGCGGATGGTGGCGGTGTCCGAGCCGTTTTACGGCGTCTCCATCATTGTCGAGGGCATGATGCAGGGCATGGGGAACACTATGATGCCCTTTGTTTGCAGCATCGCGGGCATGTGGGGCGTGCGCATTGTGGGCACGTTTATCTGCACCCAGCTGCTGGGGATGGGGCTGGTGTCCGCGTGGGCGTGCATGATCGCCCATAACCTGCTGCTGTTCCTCCTGTTTGCCGGGTACTATCTCAGTGGGAAATGGAATCCCATGAACAGAAAAAACGCCGTTCAGACTGTTAAAACGGCTGATTGATATGGTATTTTGAGCAGCGCAGACGGATTTTTTCCGCTGCGTTGCTTTCTTTTGTGCAACGGACTTCGCTTTTCCCCCTTCGGGCGAAAGGGGGTTGACATGATGTATGTCAAACACAAATTGGAAATAGACCTGTCCGGACAGGCGGTCATGCCCCGGGTGGACATGGTGGAGGGCGACCAGTACGCCCGGCAGCTGGAGCTGTCCCTCCTCTGCGGCGGGGAAAGCTGGGAAATTCCCGAGGACGTCCACGCGGCGGTTCGATTCCGGAAGCCCGACGGTACCGGCGGGGAGTACGATTCTCTGCCGGACGGCAGCCCTGCGTGGTCGGCGTCCGGAAACGTACTGACGGTGGAGCTTGCACCGCAGGTGTTGTCCTGTCCGGGAAACGGGATACTCTCCGTGGTGCTGACGCAGGGGGACGCCAGAGTCAGCACGTTTCACATTCTGTTTCAGGTTCACGGGGCGATTCCCGGCGGGCTGGAATCAGAGGATTATTTCTGCTATGACGGGCTGCTCAACGCTCCCAAAAACGCCGAGATCGGGCAGTTTTTGAAGGTATCCGGGGTGAACGGGCATGGCATTGTCTCTCAGGTCGAGGCGGTGACGATCCCGCCGCTGGACGAGGCCGTGGATACCGCGCTGGCGCAGGCAAAGGAAAGCGGGGAATTTGACGGCGCGTCCGCTTATGAGATCGCCCAGAACAACGGATTTACCGGCACCGAGGCGGAATGGCTGGAATCCCTGAAGGGCAAATTCAATTCCAATGTGGGGAACATCCGGCTCATCAACATCACCGGTAGGCTGACCTCCGAGCCGGGTGTCATCATAGATTTCCGCACTACCCGCCTTCGGGGCGTGCGGGACCCGCAGGCGGACGACGACGCCGCCACAAGGCGGTACGTCGATCGGGCAGTGACGGGCTACACGGTGCCGTCCTACTGGCAGGAGGCCGTGGATGCGGCTGCCGCCAAAGTAACGGCAAAGCAGGACGCGGGCGGTATGGACTGCGTGACGTTTGCTCTGTTTTCGGATGTTCATGCCGTTCCTGACAGCACCACGCCCAATTCGGGGAATACCGGCAATCTGACGGCGGCGGTGATGGACGCCTGCGGCGTTCCCTTTGCGGTCTGCTGCGGCGATGTGTGCCGCACGGACGCGGACACCGAGACTGCCGCCCGGGAAAGCATTGCTGCCGGGGCAAAAAATCTGCGTCCCATCGGCGCACGCAAGCTTTTACAGGCGCAGGGCGACCACGACGGCTCCTACGGCACGGCGCAGATGAGCGCCGGAGCCATGTTCGGGGCGATTTTCCGCAGTCAGGCGGAGGACGAGCGGCGGCATTTCGGCGGGGACGGGTCTTACTTTTATGTGGATGATCCGGCGGCGAAAATGCGGCTGATTGTTCTCAATTCCTGCTGGACGGACAGTGCCCATCTGCGGACGGCGAGCTTCGGTTACGGCAACACGCAGCTGAACTGGCTGGCGGATACAGCGCTTTCCTTTGCGGAGGACGGATGGTGCGTCGCGCTGTTCGCCCATGTGCCGCCTGTCGCGGCCTATTCAGCCCAGATCCGGGATATGACGGTACTGCGCGGGATTCTGGCGGCATTTTTGAATAAGACCAGCTACACCGGCACCAGCGGAACGGCGGGGGCGTGGGACTATGTTTCCGTTTCCTGCAATTTTACGGGGAAGCACAACGGGAAGATTGTCGGATTCTTCTGTGGACACAGCCACGGCGACAGCATCGTCACGGACGAAACGCCTTACCCGGTCGTCACAATCGCGTCGGACGCGCACAGTCTGGCCGCCGACAGCGAGGTGGTCAGAACCGCTGGAACGGCGGCGGAACACGTCATCGACTTTGTGACCGTCAACCGTTTGGCGAAAACGGTAAGCCTGACCCGTCTGGGCGCGGGAGAGGACAGAAGCTACAGCTATCAATAGCGTTTGTTTTCCTCCTTATTTTCTGAATTTTTTGTAAAATAAGGCTTGATTTTCAGGCGGACGTATGCTAAAATAAATCGGTCTGAAATCAAGGTGAGTCCTCTGCCGGCCTGTGCGCGGCATGAACGCCTAATATTTAAGGAGGACAACAAAATGGATTTGGTTAAGGCTCTGAACAGCCAGTACATGAAGGAGGAGCTGCCCGAAGTTAAGGTCGGCGACACCGTTCGTGTGCATGTGCGCATCAAGGAAGGCGCTCGTGAGCGTATTCAGGTGTTCGAAGGCACCGTTATCGCCCGTAAGCACGGCGGCATCGGTGAGACCGTCACCGTTCGCCGTATCTCCTACGGCGTGGGCTGCGAGAAGGTTTTCCCCCTGCATTCTCCCAACGTTGCCATGATCGAGACCGTCCGCAAGGGCAAGGTCCGTCGGGCAAAGCTGTACTACCTGCGCGACCGCGCCGGCAAGGCTGCCAAGGTCAAGGAGAAGGTCTAAGCTGCAATTCAATAAAAAAAGAGGGCTTTGCCCTCTTTTTTTATTAGGGTCTATCTGAAAACCGGGAATATGACCAACAGCGAGGGATTTTTCGCCTGCTGAAGCCATTTTTCCGCAGGAATACTTTGTGTATTGCAAGGGAAAATGGTGCACAGCAGGCGGAAAAGGCCCGCTGTTTGGGCATGTTGACGGTTTTCAGATAGACCCTACAATGCGGAGATTTCCCTGCTGCCGGTGCGGCGCAGGGGAAATATTTACATTTTAGTATAGAAAACGGGCGCTTATTGTGCTATACTAAAGGGAGATTATCCCAATGGCATATGCCGTTTTTTATGGGAGGGACGCTGCTATGGCGGAAAAGAGGAAGAAAAAGGAAGAAGAAAAGCTGGGCTGGCAGAAAAGTGTGCTGCTGTATGCCCACGATATGCTGTATCTGCTTTTGATCGTGATGCTGCTGTTTCTGCTGGTGTTCCGCATTATTGTTGTATCCGGCGGAAGTATGCGGATGACGCTGCTGGACGGGGATTATCTGCTCCTGCTGAACAACACGTTTTATCATACCCCTCAGCGGGGGGACATTGTCGTCATCAGCAAGGAGTCCTTTGACAACGGCAAGCCCATTGTCAAGCGGGTCATTGCCACGGAGGGGCAGACCGTGGACATCGATTTTGAGACGGGAGACGTTTCCGTGGACGGCGAGGTACTTCAGGAGGACTATATCAACGCGCTGACCACCGTGGACGGCGGCGTTCACTTCCCGCTGACGGTGGCCGAGGGCTGCATTTTCGTGCTGGGGGACAACCGGGGCATTTCCAAGGACAGCCGTTACCCCGATGTGGGGCAGATCGACAAGCGGGAAGTGCTGGGCAAGGCCATTTTCCTGATGTATCCTGGCACGGACGAGGGGACGTACCCTAGAGAATTTGACAGAGTCGGAGCGATACAATGACAGACAACATGAACATTCAGTGGTATCCCGGCCACATGACCAAGACCCGGCGGCAGATCGAAGCAGATCTGAAGCTGGTGGACGCGGTGTGCGAGATCGTGGATGCACGGATTCCCGTTTCCAGCCGGAATCCGGATATTGACGCCATCTGCGGCGACAAGCCCCGGATGATCGTGCTGAACCGTATGGATCTGGCTGACCCTGCTGCCACAAAGAAGTGGGCGGAGTATTTTAGGCGCAAAGGCATGGCGGTCATCGCCACGGACTGCAAATCGAAAAAGGGAATTTCCGCATTTACCCCTGCGGCACGGCTGGCCTGTGCCGAAAAGCTGGAACGGGACGCAAAACGGGGAATGAACCGGCCCCTTCGGGTGATGGTGGTTGGAATCCCCAATGTGGGCAAATCTACTTTAATTAATCAGATTTCCGGCCGCAAAAGCGCGAAAGCGGAGAACCGTCCCGGCGTGACCCGGGGCAAGCAGTGGGTGACGGTGGACAGCGGGCTGCAGCTGCTGGACACCCCCGGCATTCTGTGGCCGAAATTTGAAGACCCGGAGGTCGGCATGATGCTGGCCTACACCGGCGCGGTCAAGGAAGGCGTCATCGACCTTGAGGAGCTGGCGTACCGCCTGATGGAGCTGCTGCACAAATTTTATCCTCAGACCCTGCTGGAGCGCTACAAGGTGGAAGCGCCGGAGGGGACGCCCGGCTGGCAGCTGCTGGAAATGGCCGCAAGGAAGCGGGGGTATCTGGTCTCCGGCGGGGAAGTGAACACCGAACGGATGGCAAAAGTCCTGCTGGATGAATTCAGAAGCGGGAAATTGGGTAATTTTACTCTGGAAATGCCGGAGGATATGGTATGAGCGACGGAAAAATGTGGGAAATTGAAGATGGATTCTTTTCCGGCGGCGTAGGGACGATCTGTGGCGTGGACGAAGCCGGCCGCGGGCCGCTGGCTGGTCCCGTGTACGCGGCGGCGGTGATCTTGCCGCCCCATCTGGATATCCCCGGCCTGACGGACAGCAAAAAGCTGACGGACAAAAAGCGCCGGGAGCTGTTCCCAATCATTCAGGAGCAGGCGATCGCCTACGGGATCGGATTCGCCACGGAAAAGGAAATTGACGAAATCAATATTTTACAGGCCACGTTTCTCGCCATGGAGCGGGCACTGGGGCAGCTTGCCGTAAAGCCCGACCTCGTTCTGATCGACGGAAACCGGGAAAAGAATTTCGGGATACCGGTAAAAACCGTGGTCAAGGGGGACAGTCTCAGCGCCAATATCGCCGCGGCGTCGGTGCTGGCCAAGGTCTCCCGGGACGACTTTATGCTGGAAATGGCGAAGCAGTACCCCCAGTACGGCTTTGACATCCACAAGGGCTATCCCACACGGGCGCATTACGACGCCCTCCGCGCATATGGTGCCTGTCCCATCCACCGGATGAGCTTCCTCAAAAAGTTTTATGGGGAAAAGTAAGCTGACAGGCGCTTGGGGTGAAGCGTTGGCGGCGGAATACCTGCGGAAAAAGCGGTATACCGTCGTGGCAAGCGGCTACCGCTGCCGGTTCGGGGAAATCGACCTCATTGTCAAAAACAAAGCCTTTTTGGTATTTGTGGAGGTAAAACTTCGGAAATCGGCGGATTTTGCTCAGGCGATGGAGTACGTTGACGGGAGAAAGCAGGACAGAATCCGCACTACCGCCGCACTGTATCTGTCCGAAAGTCCCACGGACTTACAGCCTCGGTTTGATGTTATTGAAATTTACGCACCGGATGGAACCCAGACGCTTCACCCGGAAATTCACCATTTGGAGGATGCCTTTCAATGAATTTTCCTGTGATCGACCTGCATTGTGATACAGTGCTTGCACTTCTGGGCGACGATATGAATCAGGCGGGCAGCCTGCGGAAGAACCGCTTCCATATCGATCTGGAGCGGGCGTCCCGGCTGGGGGGCTATGCCCAGTGCTTTGCCTGCTTCACCACGCCCTTTATGGAGAAACGTCATCATGTGTCGCCCGTCGTCGCCTTTGAGCGGGAAATCGCCACGCTTCAGCGGGAAATGGACAAGAATAAGGATTTGATTTCCATAGCCTATTCCCCGAAGGAAATTGAAGAAAACCGAAAGAACGGAAAGATGTCCGCCATCCTGACGCTGGAAGGAACAGCGGGAATCGGATATGACCCGGAGCTGCTGAGCAGTCTCTGGCTTATCGGCTTCCGTATTTCCAGTCTTGGCTGGAACGAAAAGAACCCTCTCACAGGCTCCCATGAGACCGGCGGCGGACTGACCGATCAGGGGCGGGCGTATGTGGAAGAAGCCCAGCGTTTGGGAATGCTGATCGATGTCAGCCATATCAGTGACGAGGGCTTCTGGGATATTATGGATATCACCCGGGCGCCCATTGTCGCCACTCATTCCAACAGCCGCGCTGTCTGGAACAACAGCCGCAACCTGACGGACGACATGTTCCGTGCCATCGCCCAGACCGGCGGCGTGGCCGGGTACAACGTCTGCGCGGAGTTCACCGGGGAGAAGCCCACCTTGGACACCATGTGCGACCACATTCTTCATTTTATGGAGCTTGACCCCAGCGGAAAGCACATTGCCCTGGGCGGCGATCTGGACGGAATTACCGAAATGCCCGCCGGATTTGAGGGCGTTCAGAGCTGGCCTGCTCTGGCGCAGCGGCTGCTGGAACGTGGGCTGGGGGAAGAAACGGTGGGCAACATTTTCTGGAACAATGCCATTGGAGTGATGGAATGTGCTGTATGTGACCACGCGAAATAACCGGGACGCCTACACCGCCCAGCGTGTCCTGCGGGAAAACCGGGGGCCGGACGGCGGGCTGTACGTGCCGTTCCGGGAGCCTGTTTTCTCCCGGGAGGAAATCGACGCTCTGAAAGAGAAATCCTTTCATCAGTGCGTCGCCGAGGTGCTGAACCGGCTGTTCAATACGAAGCTGACCCGGTGGGATGTGGAATTCTGCGTCGGGCGCTATCCCGTCCGACTGGTGAATCTGCCCCAGCGAATTATTGCCGGGGAATGCTGGCACAACCCGGAATGGACATTTGACCATCTGGTACACATTCTCGCAGAGCAGCTGCGGGGTGGCTGCCCCGGCGCCGACGGCGGCTGGGCGAAAACCGCCGTGGGGATCGCTGTGCTGTTCGGCATTTTCGGCGAGTTTGCCCGGGCGGGAATCACGGAGCATGAAAAGCGCGTGGATATTTCCGTGGTGTGCGGCAATTTTGACCTGCCCATGAGCGCGTGGTACGCCCGGGCGTGGGGACTGCCCATCGGGAATATCATCTGCTGCTGCAACGAAAACGGGAACCTGTGGAATCTGATCCATCATGGACAGTTCCGCACGGACACCGTCAGCGTCCCCACCGGTACGCCGGAGGCGGATGTGACGCTGCCCGCAGGGCTGGAGCGCTTGATCTATGCCTGCGGCGGACTGGCGGAGGTGGACATTTATCTGGATGCCTGCCGCCGGGGCGGGATGTACTGCCCGAGAGACAGCGTGCTTTCCCGGCTGGGGGAGGGGCTGGATGTCAGCGTCGTCAGCAGCCGCCGCATGATCTCTACCATTTCCGGTATCCGCGGTTCTGCCGGGTATCTGCTGTCGCCCTATGCCGCCCTTGCTTACGCGGGACTGCTGGATTTCCGGGGCAGAACAGGGGAGAGCTGCCATGCATTGGTGCTGGCGGAGAAAAGCCCCATCTGTGACGCCGGAACGGTATCCGGTGCCCTCGGTGTTTCCGAGGACGCGCTGGAACAGTATTTGTAACAGACAGAAATTCCCCCATTGGAGGATACAAATGACACGATATATAAAGACAGCCTGCCTGATTGTGGTCGTTGCCATTGCGCTGGTATCGGCGGTGTTTTTCTCGTACAAATGCATACGGCAGGCAACTGCGGATGCCGCTCCGGAGGAAACAACGGAGATGACCGAGGCCACTGAGACTGTGCCGCCGAAAACCGCAGCGACGACTGTCCCGACGGAGGAAACCGTCCCGGAGGAGACGGCAGCGGAAACGACCCTGCCGGAAGAAACCGTTCCTGTGGAGACCGAAGCGCCGAAGGTCACGATCGACGCGGTTCCCCATTATCACCAGTCGGAATATCCCGACATCCGGTACGGCAATGGCACCATTGCGACCAGCGGAAGCAGCGTCGCCGCGCTGGCTATGGTCGCAACCTATATGACCGACCATGTTTACACCCCCGCCGACATCGCCGATTATGCGGTGCAGTACGGCGGCAGCCATTACAAACGGCTGGAAAAGGTTTCCGATCTGATGCAGATTCCATGGAAACGGGCGCTGAATGTGAACGAGGCGCTGAAAGCCGTCCGGGAAGGGAAGACCGCCATTGCGCTGATGGGGTCGAGGTCGGTGTTTCCGGGAGGAAACCACTTCATCGTCCTGACCGGCGTCACTGAGGACGGAAAAATTTGGGTGCTTGACCCGGATGACAGGGACTACAGTGCGTGGGGCGTGGGCGAGCTGCTGGAAAACGGCTTCCCCGACGGCAAGCTGATCGCGGGGTATGAGGGCGCATGGATCTACGACAAGACGCAGATGCCGGAAGAACCGTTCATCTACGAACCGGAACCGGCGCCCGAGGAATCCCGCTACCCCGGTCTGGAACTGACGGACGCGGAGATCAAGCTGATGGCCGACCTGATTTTCATGGAAGCCCAGAGCGAGCCCTTTGAAGGCCAGCAGGCGGTGGCCGAGGTGATCTTCAACCGCCTGAAATCCGGAAATTTCCAGTCTTCCATCAACAGCATCATATATGCAAAGGATCAGTTCGCGGCGGTGAAAAACCTGTATTTGGCGAAGCCCACGGACACCCAGTACAAGGCCATCGAACGGGCGCTGAACGGGCCGTATGTGCTGCCCGAGGATGTGGTTTTCTACGCGAAATTCGCCGTGAACAAGAAGATATGGGGGACGATCGGTTCTCATATCTTCTGCTACAGCTATTAGGGTTTTCAGATAGACCCAAACAATTAAGGAGGTGTTCCATGGCTCTGTACGCCATCGGCGACCTGCATCTTTGTCTGGGCGCACCGAAGCCCATGGACATTTTCGGCGGCGCATGGGTTGGTTACATGGACAAGCTCAGAGACGGCCTGTCCGTCATCCGGCCGGAGGATACCACGGTTCTGCTGGGGGATTTGAGCTGGGCGTTGGACTTGTCCGGCGCGAAGGCGGATTTTGCGTGGATCAACGCCATTCCCGGACGGAAGATCATTCTCAAGGGGAATCACGACTATTGGTGGAGCACGGCGGCGAAATTCCGGAAGTTCTGTGAGGAAAACGGCTTTGAAAACCTGAATCTTCTGAACAACAACTGCTATGAATATGAGGGCGTCGCCATCTGCGGCACCCGGGGGTGGTTTTACGAGGAAGAACGTTCCGGCGAGCATGACGAAAAAGTGTTCAAGCGGGAGCTGCTGCGGCTGGAAGCCTCACTGAAAGCGGCGGGGGATATGCGGAAGATGGTTTTCCTCCACTATCCGCCACGGTACCGTGGATACGAATGTCCGGAAATTTTGCAGCTTCTGGAAAAATACGGCGTCAGCCGCTGCTTTTACGGCCATCTGCACGGGGGAAGTCACGCCCTTGCCATGGAAGGACTGTGGGACGGCGTGGATTTCCGGCTGGTCGCGGCGGATTATACCGGTTTCCGGCCTTACAAGGTCATTCCGTAGCGCAATTATTCAAAACTTTTTTCATAAAAGTGTGGACATTTCCTTGTTTTTCTGATAGAATATATCGGCTGTACAATTATAAATAAATGGTCTCGGTCACGGGAACCAATTAGGAGGATTACTTACAATGAACGTAAAGAGCATCGAAAGAAAAGGCAACGAGGCTACCGTCGTTGTCGAAATCGACAAGGAACTGATGGAGTCCGGTGTCAACAAGGCTTACATGAAGGCTCGCAAGAGCATCCAGCTCCCCGGCTTCCGTAAGGGCAAGGCTCCCAGAAAGATGATCGAGGCCATGTATGGCGCCCACGTTTTCTACGAAGACGGTCTGGAAGAGATTTTCCCCGAGATCTATGACTTCGCCATTGCCAAGCAGGATTTCAAGGCCATCGGCCGTCCCAACCTGACCGACATGCAGATCGGCGACGACAACATCGTCACCCTGACCCTGACCACCGAGGTCTACCCCGAGGTCACTCTGGGCCAGTACAAGGGTCTGGAAGTGGAGAAGGAGGAGGTTAACGTCACCGACGAGCAGGTGCAGGCCGAGCTGGATCGGATGGCGCAGAACGTCGCCTCCACCGAGACCGTGGAGCGTCCCGCCAAGATGGGCGACACCGCCAACATCGACTTCGAGGCCTTCGATAATGGCGTACCCTTCGAGGGCGGCAAGGGCGACAACTTTGACCTGAAGCTGGGCTCCGGCCAGTTCGTCCCCGGCTTTGAGGAGCAGATCGTCGGCATGAGCGCCGGTGAGGAGAAGGACATCGACATCACCTTCCCCGAGGACTACCACAAGGAGCTGGCCGGTAAGGCCGTCGTGTTCCACGTCAAGCTGAACAAGGTCACTGAGACCATCGTTCCCGAGCAGGACGACGAGTTTGCCAAGGACGTTTCCGAGTTCGATACGCTGGACGAGCTGAAGGCCGACATCCGTGCCAAGGCTCTGGAAAATGCCAAGAAGCAGGCTGACAGCGCCTTTGAGCAGGCCGCTGTGGACAAGGCTGCCGAGAATACCACCGTGGATATGCCCAAGGCACTGGTGGAGAACGAGCTGGACATCCAGATGGAGCGTTTCGGCTATCAGCTGCAGATGAGCGGCTACTCCATGGAGCAGTACGCCAAGATGATGGGCGGCGACGTCAGCACCATGCGCAACGCTTTCCGTCCCGCCGCTGAGAAGCAGGCGAAGATCTCCGTCACTCTGGAGAAGATCGCCGAGGTCGAGGGCATCACCGCTTCCGACGAGGATATCGAGGCGGAATTCAAGTCTCTGGCCGAGCAGTACGAGCTGGAAGTGGACAAGGTCAAGGAAATGGTTCCCATGGACGAGCTGACCGGCAGCATCAAGACCCGCAAGGCGATCAAGGTCATCGTGGACAGCGCCGTTCCCGTAGCCCCCAAGGCCGCGGAGAAGACCGAGGCGTAAATCTGTTCCTCTGGAAGGAATAACCTTTCCCCGCGATGGTTAGAATGTTTCAAACCCCTGAAAGGAGACATTACCATGAGTTTAGTTCCCTATGTTGTTGAGCAGACCAGCCGCGGCGAGCGCAGCTATGACATTTTCTCCCGTCTGCTGAACGACCGCATCGTGTTCCTGTCCGAAGAAGTCAACGACACCACCGCAAGTCTGGTGGTTGCCCAGCTGCTTTATCTGGAAGCACAGGACCCGGACAAGGACATTCAGTTCTATATCAACAGCCCCGGCGGCAGCGTCACCGCAGGTATGGCCATCTACGACACCATGCAGTACATTAAGTGCGATGTCGCGACCATCTGCGTCGGTCTGGCGGCTTCTATGGGTGCGTTCCTGCTGAGCGCCGGCGCCAAGGGCAAGCGTATGGCGCTGCCCAATTCCGAGATCATGATCCACCAGCCCTCCGCGGGTACGCAGGGTCAGATCACGGATATGGCTATCCACCTGAAGCGTCTGGAAACCGTCAAGGCGCGGATGAACCGCATTCTTGCCGAGAACACCGGTCGGTCCATCGAAGAAGTCACCGCCGCCTGCGAGCGTGACAATTTCATGACTGCAGAGGAAGCCAAGGCTTTCGGCCTGATCGACCGGGTGCTGGATCATCATTAAAACAATTCATTAGAAACGAGGTACCGGTGTCATGGCAAAGAACACTGAGCAGCCGCCGATTCGCTGCAGCTTCTGCGGAAAGCGGGAGAATCAGGCGTCACGGCTGATTGCCGGTCCTGGGGTGTATATCTGCAGCGACTGTGTGGCTGCCTGCAGCGAGCTTCTGCGGCAGGAAATGGATACGGGCAGCGGGCTGAACGCCCCCGACAAGCTGCCCACACCCGTAGAGATCAAGTCCTTCATGGACAATTACATCGTGGGGCAGGACGAAGCGAAGGTCGCCCTGTCCGTCGCGGTGTACAACCATTATAAGCGTATCTATTTCGGCGCGGATTCCGATGTGGAGCTTCAGAAGAGCAACATTCTGCTCATTGGGCCAACGGGCAGCGGCAAGACCCTCTTTGCCCAGACGCTGGCAAAAATTCTGAACGTTCCCTTTGCCATTGCGGACGCCACCACCCTGACCGAGGCCGGATACGTGGGCGACGATGTGGAGAACATTCTGCTTCGTCTCCTGCAGGCCGCCGATTTTGACGTGGAGCTGGCGGAACGGGGCATTATCTACATCGACGAAATGGACAAAATCGCCCGCAAGAGCGAAAATACCTCCATCACCCGGGACGTTTCCGGCGAGGGTGTGCAGCAGGCGCTTCTGAAAATTCTGGAAGGCACCGTTGCCAATGTTCCGCCTCAGGGCGGCAGGAAGCATCCTCAGCAGGAAATGATTCAGGTGGACACCACCAACATCCTCTTTATCTGCGGTGGCGCGTTCGACGGTCTGGACAAGATTATCGAAAAGCGCACCGATAAGAGCGCCATCGGCTTTGATTCCCTCGTACAGAGCAAGAGCAAGCGGGATGTGGGTACATTGTTCACGCAGGTGGAGCCTCACGATCTGCTGAAATTCGGCATTATCCCCGAGCTTGTGGGACGTATGCCGGTGATCACCACGCTTTGCAGCCTGTCCCGGGACGATCTGGTGCGGATTCTCGTGGAGCCGAAGAACGCCCTGACAAAGCAGTATCAGAAGCTGCTGGAAATGGACGGCGTGGCGCTGGAGATCCAGCCGGAAGCCCTTCAGGCCATTGCCCAGAAGGCGCTTGACCGTCAGATCGGCGCAAGAGGACTCCGGGCGATCATGGAGAAGATCATGACGAAGATCATGTTCCTGATCCCCTCCGATCTGTCCATCCAGAAGGTCATCATCACCCCCGAAGCCGTCGAGGGTGCCGACCCCGGCATCGTGCGGGACACCGCCCATCCCAGAGAAAAAATCTCCGGGCGCAAATAATATCTCTATTCTTCCAAGGGGGTAGTTTTTCTACCCCTTTTTTTCAAAAAGGAGGGAAGAACTTTGACTGAAACCATTTTTGCAGGGAAAATGCCCATCCTTGCTTTGCGGGGACTGTGCGTTTTCCCCGAACAGACCGTTCATTTTGAAGTTGGCCGCAGCAAGTCCGTAAAGGCGCTGGAAGCGGCCATGCAGGGCGACCAGACGCTGCTGTTGATCCCTCAGAAGGATTTGCTGGTGGACGACCCGACGCTGAAAGACCTGTATGGCGTCGGCTGTATCGCCAAGGTCAAGCAAGTGCTGAAAACGCAGGGAGAGAATCTGCGGATTCTGGTCACCGGTATCAGCCGGGGCAAGATCACCGAGCTGTCTCAGAGCGAGCCGTACCTTTCCGGCATTGTGGAATCGGCGAGTGTGGAGGAGCCGGCGGACACCATTCGCGCCCGCGCGCTGCGCCGGGAGGCCAATTCCTTGTATGGCGTGTATCTGGAGCTGTGCGAGCATCCTGCCCAGACCGTTCAGCTGCGGATGCTGGCCAGCGAGAGCAGCGGCTTCATTGCCGACTCTATCGCCCAGAATTCCGGCATTGACTTCCCGGACAAGGCGAAAATGCTCTGCCAGCTGAACAGCGTCCGCCGTCTGGAAACTGCCGTCCAGCTTCTGCGCCGGGAGGTGGAGATGCTCCGGCTGGAAGGGGACATTCAGGAGAAGACCCGCGCCGCCATCGATCAGAACCAGAAAGACTACTTCCTGCGCGAGCAGATGAAGGCCATCCGTGAGGAGCTTGGGGAAGAGGACGACGAGGACGAATTTGATACCTACGCCCAGAGCATTCAGAATCTCCATCTGGAGGCGGAGACGGAGAAGAAGCTCCTGAAGGACGTGGAGCGGCTGAAAAAGCAGCCCTTCGGTTCTTCCGAAGGGGCGGTGCTGCGGAATTATCTGGACACCGTGCTGGAGCTGCCCTGGAACGTCAAGACCAAGGAGCGGGTGGACGTGGCCGCTGCCCGGAAGATTCTGGAGCATGACCATTTTGGACTGGAAAAGGTGAAGGAGCGAATCTTAGAAACCATCGCCGTCCGGGAAATGGCGCCCCAGATGCCGCCCCAGATCCTGTGCCTGGTTGGCCCTCCCGGCGTGGGCAAGACCTCCATTTCCTATTCCATCGCCCGGAGCCTGAACCGGAAAATGGCGAGAATTTCTCTTGGCGGCATTCACGACGAGGCGGACATCCGGGGACACCGGAAGACCTACGTCGGCGCGATGCCCGGCCGCATCATGACCGCCATGACCCAGGCGGGCAGCTGCAACCCGGTTCTGCTGCTGGACGAGATCGACAAATTGGGTTCCGACTACCGCGGCGATCCCAGTGCTGCTCTGCTGGAAGTGCTGGACGCGGAGCAGAACCACGACTACCGTGACCATTATCTGGAAATCCCCTTTGATCTGTCCGACGTGCTGTTTATTACCACGGCGAACACCCTGGACACCGTGCCCCGGCCATTGCTTGACCGTATGGAGATCATCGAGCTTGGCTCCTACACGGATGAAGAAAAGTTCATGATCGCAAAGAATCACCTGATCCCCAAGCAGCTGAAAAAGCACGGTCTGAAAAAGGCGCAGCTTCGCATCACCGATGACGCCATTCGGGAGACGATTTCCTGCTACACCCGGGAATCCGGCGTGCGGAATCTGGAACGCTGCTTCGGGGAGATCTGCCGGAAGACGGACATGGAGATTCTTTCTCAGGAAGCGCCGAAGAAGATCACCGTCACCGGCGGCAATCTGGAAAACTATCTGGGCGTGCGCAAATTTCTGCCCGACCGACTGCCCTGCACCGATCAGGTGGGGCTGGTCACGGGACTTGCATGGACGAGCGTCGGCGGCGAAACGCTGGAGGTGGAGGTCAACGTCATGGACGGTTCCGGCAAGCTGGAGCTGACCGGCAATTTGGGTGACGTGATGAAGGAATCCGCCCACGCGGCGCTGAGCTATATCCGCGCCAACGCACAGAAGCTGGGCGTCGCCCCGGACTTCTACAAGACCAAGGACATTCACGTCCATTTCCCGGAGGGGGCGGTTCCCAAGGACGGCCCCTCGGCGGGCGTTACCGTCTGCACGGCCATTGTCTCCGCCCTGACGGGGGTCAGCGTGCGGCGGGATATCGCCATGACCGGTGAAATTTCCCTTCGGGGACGGGTTATGCGCATCGGCGGACTGCGGGAGAAGACCATGGCGGCGCTGCGCCACGGCGTGCGCACCGTCATCATTCCCAAGGACAACGAGCGGGATTTGGAGGAAATTGACCAGACCGTCCGGCGTCAGCTGAATTTTATCAGCGCCCAGACTATGGACACTGTGCTTTCCGCCGCGCTGAACCGGCCTTCGGAGGCCAGCCCCACCATTCTGACGGAGCTTCCCGGGGACGTGCGTACCAGAGTGCAAAAGCCCGGCCTGCGCCAGTAACGGAGGAAATACTGTGAATTTTCAGAATGTGGAATTCCTGATTTCCGCCGCTTCCAAGGAGAATTTCCCCACAAAACGGCTTCCGGAGATTGCCTTTGCCGGGAAGTCCAACGTGGGAAAATCCTCGGTCATCAACCGCCTTTTGCAGCGGAAAAACTTTGCGCGGGTAGGGGATAAGCCGGGAAAAACCGTCCATGTGAATTACTTCACCCTGGACGGCGCCTGTTATCTGGTTGACCTGCCCGGATACGGCTTTGCAAAGGTTTCCGCCGGCGAGAAGGAACGCTGGGGGCGGCTGATGGAGGATTATTTCGCGGCAAACCGCATTGATCTGGGTGTACTGATCGTGGACTACCGCCATCCGCCCACCAACAACGATATCACCATGGCGCGGTGGTTTCTGGATTCCGGGTGCCCGTTTGTGGTGGTTGCCAACAAGATGGACAAGCTGAAAAAAAGCGAGCCGGAACCGAACCTGAAGGTCATCCGGGAGGATCTGGCGCTTCCGGAGGACTGCCCGGTGATCCCGTTCTCCGCGGAGAAGGGGAACGGCCGGGACGAGCTGGTGAAGTACATTCTTGCCGCCGTAAAAAAGTAAAAAACGCAGGAGCGACCGATCTTGGACGCTCCTGCGTTTTGTTACTCCGCGGGTGTTTTCTTGAGGAAACGGATGATGAACGGGATGCTGAGAAGCCCAGCTATCACATCCGCCGTAGGCTGAGCGATCTGAATTCCCGGCAGTCCCAGCAGGGGAACCCCAATTAGCAGCATGGGAATTGTGACCGCACCGGAACGAATGAGGGACAGAACAGAGGAAATGGTGGGCTGCTGGATGCTCTGATAAAGCATATTCACCGGTACGGAGAAGGGGAAAAACAGCATACCGATCGCCGTATATCGCAGCGCGGTGGAGCCGATGGCAATGACCGCCTCGCTTTTCTGGAAAATCCCGATGATACCCTCAGCACAAATCATGCTGATAACGGAAAAGCTGCCGATGAAGACCAGCCCGAAGCACATGGTGAACGCCAGACCTTTTTTCACCCGGTCGTATTTTCTGGCCTGATAATTGAAGGATGCCACCGGCTGGAAGCCCTGCCCGATGCCGAGACCGACGCAGATCAGGAAATTGGAATACCGGTTGACCACGCTCATGGCGGCGATGGCCGCATCGCCGAAGGGCTTTGTCATGTTGTTCAGCAGTCCCATGGTCACGGAGGTCAGCCCCTGCCGGATAAGGGACGGCAGACCAACACGACAAATTGACAGATAGATTTTAAAGTTCCGGCTGACGGCGCGGAAACGGATGGTGCTCTGCGCCATTTTCAGATACATGATGAGAAGAATGACGAAGCTGACCAGCTGGGAAGCGGCGGTGGCAAGCCCCGCGCCGTAGACGCCCATCCCCAGCTTCATGACCAGAATGTAGTCGCCAAGAATGTTCAGAAGTCCGCCGGCGGTAAGCCCGATCATGGCATAAAAAGCTTTGCCCTCGTAGCGAAGGCCGTTGTTGAGGATCAGGGAACAGATAATCGTCGGCGCAGCCAGAAATACCCAGAAGCCGTAGTCCATGGCGTAGGGGGCAATGGTGTCGGTGCTGCCCAGAAAATGCACCAGCGGCCTGAGAAACGCAAGGCCAAGCACGCCGATCACCAGCCCCAGCCCCATGCCGGTGAAGAAGGAAGTGGAAATGTACATGGTGGCTTTGTCAGCGTCCCTGTCTGCCAGCGCCCGGGAAACGTAGGTGCCGGCGCCGTGGCCAAGCATGAAGGCCAGACCCTGCATAATGGCCTGAACGGTAAAGAGAATGCCCGTCGCAGCCTGAGCGCTCTCGCCCAGCGTGCCGACAAAATAGGTGTCCGCCATGTTGTAAATGCTGGTGATGAGCATGGAAATGGTGGTTGGAATGCCGAGATTCAGAATCAGCCGGGAAACCGGCGTTTCCGTCATTTTTCGGTAATGTGCCTCCGAATCGGTCAAGAGATAGCCTTCTTTCTGCTTTTTTCTATATTATAACACGGACTTTTTGCCGATTCAATGGCATTATATTTTGATTATGTGCAAAAACCGGCACAGACTGGTTCTTTGGTGGTCGTAAAACAGTAAATGGAGCGTATCGGTACAGCCCCTTGGCTCTCCCTCTGGGAGAGCTGTCACCGAAGGTGACTGAGAGGGCTTTGCCTAGTTTCCCCTCTCCGTCTTCGCTTCGCTCAGCCACCTCTCCCAAAGGGAGAGGCAAGGGGGGCTTATACAAGAACAGGCACAGCGGATCATCCCGCTGTGCCTGTTAACTGTCTAATGCGCCGCGCCCACTCAGCCCGTGCCGTTTGTCAATTACTGGTTTGCCTTGACGGCTTTCAGAGCCTGCGCCAGCTGATCGGGGCAGGAGGTGGACTTCATGCCGCACTTGACGCCCTCGATACGGGCGATGACGTCGTCAACGTCCATCCCTTCCACCAGCTTGCCGATGCCCTTCAGGTTGCCGTTGCAGCCGCCTACAAACTGAACATTCTTGACCTTGTTGTCCTCAATGTCGAAGAAAATCTTCTGGGAACAGGTGCCTTTTGTCTTGTATTCGTACATGCCGATTTCCTTTCTATACAATAATATCTGTCAGTTCTGCGCCAACCAGATCCGCGAGGGGCTGGGGCGGAACGATCATCTGATGTCCTCTGGCGCCGGCGGAGACGGCAATCTCATCCCACAGCGTGCAGGTCTCGTCAATAAAGGTGGGGTAGTGTTTTTTCATGCCCACGGGACTGCATCCGCCACGGATATAGCCGGTCAGGCCGAGAAGTTCCTTGACGGCCACCAGCTCCATATTTTTGTCCCCGGCGGCCTTGGCGGCCTTTTTCAAATCCAGCTCGCAGCAGACGGGAATGCAGAACACGTTGATGCCCGTCTTTTCGCCCCGGGCGACCAGCGTCTTGAAAACCTGCTCCTCCGGCATTCCGATGGCCTGTGCGGCATGGACGCCGCTTAAGTCCTGCTCGTCGAATTCATAAAATGCTTCGCGGCAGGGGATTCCCGCCTGCTGAACCAGACGGACTGCGTTCGTTTTTGTAGCCATATCATCACCGTACCTTATTATACGACAAAACGCAGCCGCTTTCAAGTGTGAATTGCGAAAAACCGGTTATCCTATGGGGGAGGAGGTTACGATATGAGCGAAAACAAAGACGCGGAAATGAAAAAACAGGAGCGGGAGCAGATCGTGGAGCTTGGCTCGGACATCACGAAATCCAGCAAGGGAAGCATCTACACCCTCACAATCATCGGACAGGTGGAAGGGCACATGATCGCCCCGGAAACGGTGAAGACCACCAAATATGAGCATGTTCTGCCGCTGCTGGCCGGAATCGAGGAAAGCGACGACGTGGACGGTCTGCTGCTGCTTCTGAACACAGTGGGCGGCGACATTGAGGCAGGACTGGCCATTGCGGAGATGATCGCTGGGATGAAAAAGCCAACGGTGTCTCTGGTGCTGGGCGGCGGACATTCCATCGGTATCCCTCTGGCAGTATGCACGAAAAAGAGCTTCATTACCCCGACAGCCAGCATGACGGTGCATCCCGTGCGGATGACGGGGCTGGTAGTCGGCGCACCCCAGACCTTCCGGTATTTTCAGCGGATTCAGGAGCAGATTGCGGATTTTGTCACATCGAACTCCCGCATCAGCCGGGAGGACTTCGAGCATTATATGATGGCAACGGGAGAGATTGCCACGGATGTGGGAACCATTCTCTACGGCAAGGAAGCGGTGGCTTCCGGCCTGATCGACAAGCTGGGCGGGCTGAATGACGCGCTGTCCACGCTGCACAGGATGATCGAGAAACAGAAAAAATAGCTTTCACCGCGCAGGCGCAGCCGATTTTGGCTGTGTCTGCGCGGACAAAAAATAAGACTGGAAATTCTCTCTGACCTATGCTATAATAAAGTGAATTATTATGTTGTAGGAGGGGCAGACTTGGACTTAAACTGGCTTGAGAGTTTCTTATACGGTCTGTTTTCCGGGCTCGCGGATATTCTGCCCGTTTCCGCCGAAGCCCACCGCATTCTGATGCTGAAATGCTTCGGCATTCAGAGCAGCACGGAGCTGATGAAGCTGTTCGCGCATCTTGGCGTGTTCGGCGCGATGTATTTCAGCTGCCGCAAGCAGATCGTCCGCATTCATCGAGCGCGCCGTCTGGCGCGGGTGCCCAAACGCCGCCGCCGTCGGCCGCTGGATACCCGGAGCCTGATGGATTTCAGCCTGCTCAGGACGATGCTGATTCCCGTGATTCTCGGATTTCTCCTGAACCGGTACGTGGAGCCGCTGAAAGAAAAGCTGATCTGGATCGCCGTATTGCTGTTCCTGAACGGCATTATCCTGTACATACCCCAGTTTTTCCCCACCAGCAACCGGGACAGCCGGATGCTATCCCGGGTCGAGGGACTCCTCGTAGGGTTGGGCGGCGCGCTGGGAATTTTGCCGGGCGTTTCCGCCGTGGGTTCCGCGCTGTCCGTTGCCAGCATCTGCGGCGTGGAGCGGAGCTACGGTCTTAACATGGCGCTGCTGATGAACATGTTTATTCAGGTCGGTTTGATCGTGCTGGATGTGCTGGCGCTGATATCGGTAGGGGCGGGAACGCTGTCGTTCCTGATTCTCGTCCGATATCTGGCGACTGCCGCTGTGTCTTTTGGCGCCGCGTTGCTGGGCGTGAAGCTCATGCGTCTGCTGGCCGCCAATAACGGCTATGCGCTGCTGGCGGTCTACTGCTGGGGTGTGTCGCTGTTTACCTTTATTCTGAATCTGATGGCTTAATTGGAGGAAATTATGGCTGAGAAGAAAACGGCCAGTCGGGCCGAGCAGGCGGTTTCGGGCGCGAAGAAGAAAACGTCATCCGGTTCCGCTTCCAAACCTTCCGGAAAAAAGAGTACGTCTGCCAAGAACACCAAGTACAAGACGGAATATGAGCGTGCCGTTCCGCCGCATTTTCTCATTGCGGCGGTCAGCATACTGCTGTTTGCGTTGTTTGTTGTCATCAGCGTGAACCCGGATGGTTGGTTGCTGGAAATCATTCAGTCCGTTGTGCTGGGTCTGGTTGGACAGGCCGGATTTTATTTTGCCATTCCGGGACTGTTATACCTGTTCGTCATCCACACCTTTGGCCGGAAAAACGCCCCGACCATGCGCAGCGTCTGCACATTGATTTTCGTATTTTTGTGCGGGTGCATTTACCACCTTGCCATGCAGGAGCAGGAGATGTCGAAGGGCTTTGCCCTGATCGCCGACCTGTATACCGGCGGCGTAGCGGGACGCACAGGCGGCGTTCTCTGCGGCGGCGCGGCCATGCTGCTGCGCTGGCTCTGCGGCAAAACGCTGGCCTTTGTGTTCTGCGTGTTTTTCGCAATTCTGACGCTGCTTGGGGCAATGAATATCACCATTCCCAGCATTATCAGAGCCATTGCCAACCGCCCCAAGGACGATTATGTGGAGGAAGACGATGAGGACTACATAGACCCGGCGACGGCTGTAGTCAACAATATTGCGAGCAAGCAGATCGCCCGCAAGCGTCAGCGCCGGGAACAGCAGCGGGCGAGGGAGAACGCCCCGGAAGAAACACCGCCGGAGACGCCCCAGCAGCTTCCGCCGGAAAAGCAGCCGCGTCCTGCCCCAAAGCAGGAAAAAAACCATGCTCCCGCACCGCAGGATGAAGTCAAGCAGGTTCCCGGCAAGGGTGCGGCGTTCATGGAGCGTATCGACGGAGACATCAACGCGCCGCTGTCCGGCACGGCCGAATACGTGAAGGACGAAACGCCGCCGGTTCCCGAACCGCTCCCCGTGCGTCCCGCTCCAGCGAAGCCCGTCCGGGTGGAAGGGGAGGACATCGGGGAAAAGCTGCCCAGCAAAATGCCGGAATTTGTCCCCAACGCGCCCATCCCGCCCGCGCCCAAGCTGGACGAAGGCAAGATAAAGCCCGCTTCGGAGGCAAAATCCGGAAAGGTCACCACCAAGGAAGCTGCCCAATCCGCCCGGCAGGTCGCCGCGGAGATCGCCCAGACCCAGGGGGTGCAGCAGCCGGATTACTGCTTCCCGCCGCTGGATCTGCTAAAACGCCCGGTGCGTGCCGGGACGGACGGCACGGAGGAAATGCGGGAAAATTCCCGCCGCCTCAATGAGACCCTCGCCAGCTTCAATATCGACGCCCACATCATCAACGTCACCCGCGGCCCCAGCGTTACCCGCTACGAGGTGGAGCTTGACAAGGGCGTCCGGCTGAATAAAATCACCGGCTGCGCCGATGATATTGCCCTGAGTCTGGGCGCGTCCGGCGTCCGCATCGCTGCCGTTCCCGGAAAGATCTCCGTGGTTGGCATCGAGGTGCCGAACCGCGCGGTCACGACGGTCTCCCTGCGGGAGGTTATCGATTCCACCGAGTTTGCCAAGGCAAAATCCAAGACCTCCATTGCGCTGGGCAAGAGCATTGACGGAAGCTGCATCGTGGGTAACATTGCCAAAATGCCCCACCTGCTGATCGCCGGTACCACCGGTTCCGGTAAATCCGTGTGCATGAACTCCATTATTATCAGCCTACTGTACAAGGCTGGCCCCGACGATGTGAAGCTCATCATGGTTGATCCCAAGATGGTGGAGCTGGGCATTTACAACGGCATTCCCCATCTGCTGATCCCTGTGGTCACCGACCCCAAGAAGGCTGCGGGCAGTCTGCAATGGGCGGTGACAGAAATGCTTCGCCGCTACAGAATGATGTCCGACATGGGCGTCCGGGATCTGGAATCCTACAACAGCATCGTTACCGCCGAGGAGGACGGCCAGAAGCTCCCTCAGGTGGTCATTATCATCGACGAGCTGGCGGATCTGATGATGGTCGCCGCCAAGGAGGTGGAGGATTCCATCTGCCGTATCGCGCAAATGGGTCGTGCCGCCGGTATGCACCTGATCATCGCCACCCAGCGTCCTTCCGCCAACGTTATCACCGGTTTGATGAAGGCGAATATTCCGTCCCGAATTGCGTTCTCCGTGGCCTCCGCTATGGAATCCCGCATCATTCTGGACACCATGGGCGCGGAAAAGCTGGTGGGTAAGGGCGATATGCTGTATGCCCCCATCGGCTGCGGCAAGCCGCTGCGTGTGCAGGGCTGTTTCGTCACCGACACCGAGGTCGAGGCCGTGGCCGGGTATGTCAAGGACAACTACACGGCGGATTACAGCCAGCAGGTGCTGGACGAGATCGAGAAAAAAGCCCAGCAGACCGGCAAAAAGCCGGCGAGCGTGTCCGACCCCGACCCCACCGACGAGGAGCTGGAGGGCGACGAAATGCTGCCCGCCGCCGTGGATGTGATTCTGGAGACCGGACAGGCTTCCGTCTCCATGCTCCAGCGCCGTCTGAAGCTGGGCTATGCCCGCGCGGCGCGAATCGTGGACGAGATGGAAGAAAAGGGCATTGTAGGCCCCTTCCAAGGCTCCAAGCCGAGAGCTATTCTGATCACGAAGGAACAGTGGGCGTCTATGAAGGGCGGCCAGACGGAACAGATGGGCTTTGACGATCTGGACTCCGTGCCGGATGAACTGATGTAATGATTTAAAACGCCCGGACGAAAACGTTCGGGCGTTTGACTATTACAGCACATACAAGATTTAATCAGCATGGAAGTCCGCCTGTTCCACCCGATAGTACCGAAATATTCCTTCTTCTTTGACGAAGCGAAATCCCACCTTTTCAAGAACGTGCTGACTGCATGTGTTCTTAAGAACAGCATCGGCGTTGACCGCAAGCATCCCCAGCTTCTCAAAAGCGTATTTGATTGCCAGCTTTTCCGCTTGCGTCCCATAACCTTTGCCCTTCACGGAATCATTTTGCATGTGAATACTCAGCGTACACTCTTTCCTGTCGCGGTCTATTTGCTTTAGCTGCAACTCCCCAATCACCTCGGCATCAAGCATAATTGCGAATACAACCCTCGACACATCCTGCTTCGATTCAAAATACCGGTTTACAGCATCTTCGTTATAGGTGTATGGCTTGAACAGCTTCATATCCATATAAATGGATGCGTCATTTGTCCACCCTTTATAAAGGTCGTGACATAACTCCCTTGTCATGATCTGTAGGCTGATCTGTCCCATTTAATCTTCTCCGATTCCGATTTGCAGGTATGGGCGCTTTTACGGAGCCAGCCGGACTGCCGCGTCCAGAATGGCGTTTGCGGCGCTTTCCTTGGATTGCAGCGGAAGCTCAGTGGTTTCGCTCCGGGTAATGATCGTGATTACATTCGTGTCAACCCCGAAGCCAGCGCCGGACTGCCTGAGATTGTTGGCGCAGATCATGTCCACGTTTTTCTTTACAAGCTTTTCCCGGCTGTTTTCCACCATGTTCTGGGTCTCCATGGAAAAACCGCAGATGACTTGTCCCGGGACGCGGTTCTCGCCAAGATATTTCAGGATGTCCCGGGTGCGTTTCAGGGGGATGGACATGTCGCCCTCGGACTTTTTGACCTTGTTGTCGCTGTAATTTGCCGGGGTGTAGTCCGCCACCGCCGCCGCTTTGAAAATAAAGTCGGATTCTGGGGCGCTTGCAGCCACGGCTTCAAACATATCCTGAGCGGAAACGACGGGAACTACGGTCATAAAGGGCGGGGGGGCGATGGCCGTGGGGCCGGAAACCAGAGTCACATCCGCGCCCCGGAGCATGGCCATTCTGGCAATGGCATAGCCCATTTTCCCGGTGGAATGGTTGGTCAGATACCGGACGGGGTCGATGGCCTCCTGCGTCGGCCCGGCGGTGACAAGCACCTTTTTCCCGGCAAGATCGTGAGGGAAGGCCAGCTGACGCAGGATATATTGCAGAATTTCCTCCGGCTCCGGCAGCTTGCCCTTGCCCACGGCGCCGCAGGCAAGACGTCCGCTGGCAGGTTCGATGACTTCCCAGCCATAACGGCGCAGAAGCGCCAGATTGTCCTGTGTCACGGGATTTTCGTACATGTTGGTATTCATGGCGGGGGCGATGAGTTTGGGGCAGCGGCAGGCGAGAATGGTGGTGGTGAGCATATCGTCCGCCAGCCCGTGGGCCAGTTTCGCGCACACATTGGCCGTGGCCGGGGCGACGATCACAAGATCAGTCCGTTCCGCCAGAGCGATATGCTCCACCTGATGGGAGAAATTCCGGTCGAAGGTGTTCACCATCGTCCGGCGGCCGGTGAGCTGCTCGAAGGTCAGGGGTGTGACGAATTGTGTGGCGTTTTCGGTCATGACGACCTCCACCGCGGCGTGCTGCTTGACAAGGGCGGAGGCCAGCGCGGCGGCTTTATAGGCGGCGATTCCACCGGTAACGCCCAGAAGGACGGTTTTTCCTTTCAGCATAGGGAACCCTCCAGAATAGAAAATTGCTTACGCTCATTATATCCCGATTTTGAATCGCTGTAAAGATGATTTTTTTCTTGTATTTTCCGCCGCACCCTGCTATAATACTCCCGGAGTGAAAGCTCCCAAATTTGCGCTGTATCTTCATAAGAAGAACGGCAGCAGGAGGTAATTTCATATGGAAAAAAGGAAAATGAACACCCGGTACATGGCGACCCTCGCTATGTTCTGCGGTGTTCTGCTGGTCATGGGCGTTACCGGAATCGGTTTCATTCCTCTTCCGGTGATCAAGGCCACAACCATGCACATCCCGGTCATTCTGGGCGCGGTTTTGCTCGGCCCCGGCGCGGGCGCTGTCCTTGGGGGCGTGTTTGGGCTGTGCTCCATCTGGGCAAATACCACCAGTCCCGGACTGCTGGCATTTGCGTTTTCGCCCTTTATGACCACGGAGGGCCTGCCCGGTGTGCTGAAAAGCCTGTGGATCGCACTGGGGTGCCGGATTCTGTTCGGCGCGATTGCGGGATGGCTGTGGAAGCTGTTTAAGAAGCTTACGAAGCAGGACTTTGCGGCGCTGCCCCTGACTGCGGCAATTTCCACGCTGTGCCACACAATTCTCGTCATGGGCAGCATTTATGTGCTGCTTGCCCGGCAGTACGCACAGGCGAAAAACGTGGCCATTACCGCCGTTTTTGGACTTGTGATGGGGACGGTCACGGCGTCCGGAATCCCTGAGGCTATTATTGCTGCCATTCTGGTGACCGTCATCGGAAAGGCGCTGCTGCACCTTTCGGAACGGATGAAAAAACGTTAAGGAGAGATCGTTATGCTGCTTGCCATTGACATCGGTAATACCAATCTGGTCATCGGCTGTATTGAAAATGATAAAATTCTGTTCAAAGCCCGCATTGCCACCGACGCCATCCGCACCTCCGACCAGTATGGCGTGGAGATCAAAAACATGATGGAAGCCTTCGGCGTGCAGGTGAAGGATATCGACGACTGCATCATTTCCTCCGTCGTGCCGCCGGTGTTCAATTCGGTCAAAACCGGCGTCATCAAGGTTATCCGGAAGCAGCCCATGGTTGTCGGCCCCGGGCTGAAAACCGGGCTGAACATCCACATGGACGTTCCCAGTCAGGTAGGCAGCGACCGCATTGTCATCGCCGTGGCCGCCCTTGCCGAGTACGAAGCGCCCATGATTCTGATGGACTTGGGGACGGCAACCACCATTGAGGTGGTGGAGCCGAACAATATGTATCTGGGCGGCATTATTTTCCCGGGCGTCCGGGTCTCGCTGGACGCGCTGACCAGCCGCACCGCTCAGCTTCCCGGCATCAGTCTGGACAAGCCGAAGCACGTCATCGGCAAGAACACCGTGGACTGTATGCGCAGCGGCATGATGTACGGCACCGCCGCCATGCTGGACGGACTGGTGGAGCGAATCGAAGCAGAGCTGGGACACAAGTCCACACTCATTGCCACCGGCGGCCTTGCCCAGTTTATCACACCGCTGTGCAAACGGGAGATCATTCTGGAGAAAGACCTGCTTTTGAAGGGCCTGAACGTCATTTACAAGAAAAATAAGCGGTAACGGAAAGCCGGCAGCCCTGTGCTGTCGGCTTTTGCATGGCCAAAAACCTTTTGCGGCGGGGTGCTAATATTGCGCCCCGCCGCATAGTCTTTGGCAGGAGTGATGCAAATGATGTGCGCATGGAAACAGCTGCTGTCCGTCTTGCCGCCAAGACTTCGGCCGGAGGTGGACAGGTTGGGGAAAAACGCTTTGCAGGAGCTGCGGCTCCGGCTGGGGATGCCGCCGGAGCTGGTTTTGAGCGGGGAAAGCCGCTGGCTGGGGTGCTGTGTCAGCAGGGAAGACCTGAATTACTGCATCAACGCCGCCAGCCGTTATTCTCCCTGGGCGGCGGCGACGACCGCGCAGGGCTATCTCACCGCCCCCGGCGGACACCGTATCGGCCTGTGCGGCGAGGTGGTCTGCAAGGATGGGGTCGTAACAGGCATTCGGGAGATCAGCTCTCTGTGCATCCGTGTGGCCAGAGATTTTCCGGGGATCGCCAAGCGGGCGGCGGACGCTCCCGGCTCCATTCTGATTCTGGGTGCGCCCGGGTGGGGAAAAACCACCCTTTTGCGGGATCTGATTCGGCAGATCGGAGAAAAGCAGTACGTCAGCGTGGTGGACGAGCGGGGCGAGCTGTTCCCGGAGGGGCTGGAACGGGGGAAGAAGACGGACATCCTCACCGGCTGCCCCAAGTCCCCGGGAATCGACATGTTGCTCAGAACCATGGGGCCGGACTGCATCGCCGTGGACGAGATCACGGCGGAGGCGGACGCACGGGCGCTTCTCCGGGCGGCAAACTGCGGCGTGCGGCTGCTGGCAACTGCCCACGGCACGTCGGCGGCGGACCTGCGGCGCAGGTCGGTCTACCGGCCGCTGGCGGAGAGCAGCGTTTTCCAGACGCTTCTGATTTTACGGCAGGACAAGTCCTTCCGGGCGGAAAGGGCGGCGCTATGAGCTACAGGTGGTTTGGCGCGGCGCTGGTCATTGCGGGCTGCGGCGGCTTCGGGTTTTCCATCGCTTCCGGGTACAAGCGGGAGGAAGGAATCCTCCGGCAGCTGCTCAGGGTGCTGAATTACATGGAGTGGGAGCTTCAATACCGCCTGACGCCCCTGCCGGAGCTTTGCCGTCAGGCGGGGAAGGAAACGAGGGGGACACTCCGGGAAGTGTTTTTCAATCTTGCGCGGGAGCTGGAATGGCAGACCTCCCCGGACGCGGCCAGCTGCATGACCGCCGCGCTGAAACGCAGTCACGAGCTGCCCCGGCGGGTACGGGGAATCATGAAGCAGCTGGGGCATACCCTTGGCCGGTTCGATCTTCCGGGGCAGAAGCAGGGGCTTGAGGAAGTGAAGGAAGCGTGCCGCATGGAGCTGGAAGCTCTGGGGAAGAACCGGGAAACACGTCTTCGCAGCTACGGGACACTGGGATTGTGCGCCGGTGCGGCGCTGGCCATTTTGTTTCTATGAGTATGGACATTGACCTGATTTTCAAAATTGCTGCCATTGGCATCATCGTTTCTATCCTCAATCAGGTGCTTTCCCGTTCCGGCCGGGAGGAGCAGGCCACCATGACCAGCTTAGCGGGGCTGGTGGTCGTGCTGATGATGCTGGCGCAGAAGATCGCCGATCTGTTTGATCTGGTGAAGGCCCTGTTTGAATTCTGATGAGCCTGTTCTGGAAGGCCGCGGCGGCGGTGCTGCTGGCGGTGGTGCTGGGGCTTTCTCTGGGAAAGCAGAAGGATATCGGCGTTCTGCTGACCATGGCGGTGTGCTGCATGGTCGCCATGATCGCCATTTCCTATCTGGAGCCGGTGCTGGACTTCCTGCGTGAGCTGGAGACGCTGGGAGACCTGCAGGGGGACATGCTGGGCATTCTCTTAAAAGCGGTGGGCATCGGGCTGGTGTCGGAGATCGCCGGACTGGTCTGCACTGACGCGGGAAACGGCTCCCTCGGAAAAACGCTGCAAATGCTTGGCTCGGCGGTGATCTTATATCTGTCTCTTCCCATTTTCACCGCCATGCTGGAACTGATACGGGAGATTTTACGAGAGTTATGAGCAAATTGATTTTGGCGGTGGCGTTGATATTTGCGCTGGCGATACCTGCATCTGCCGTTGAGTTTACCGCCCCTCAGGTGCCGGAGGGCGGGGCGGAGCTGATGCCGGAGGACACCGGCTCCTTTGCCGCCGGGCTGATGGAGCTGCTTCGGGACGCGGTTCTGGGACTTCGGCCGGATTTGAAGGAAGCGTCCAAGGTCAGCCTTGGGGTGATCGCGGCGGTGATGATGGTGTCGTTGCTCCAATCCTTTTCCGGAAGCGTGAAGACCGTCGCAAACCTTGTGGGGGCGACAGCCATTGCGGCGGGGCTGCTGCTGAGCGCAAATTCCCTGATTCGGCTGGGGTCGCAGACCGTGACGGAAATCAGCGAGTACGGAAAGCTGCTGCTTCCCGTCATGACGGCGGCCATGGCGGCGCAGGGCGGGGCGGCGTCCTCCACGGCGCTGTACGCCGGGACGGCGGTGTTCGACTCGGTGCTGAGCTCCCTGATTTCCCGGATGCTCGGCCCCATGGTGTACCTGTTTCTGGCGCTGTCGGCGGCAAACGGCGCAATCGGGGAGAATATTCTGGGAAAATTGCGGGATTTGGTCAAAAACGTCGTCAGCTGGAGCCTGAAAACCATATTGACGGTGTTCACAACCTATATGACCGTCACCGGCGTGGTCAGCGGCACTACCGACGCGGCGGCGCTGAAAGCAACGAAGGTCACCATTTCTTCCGTGGTTCCCGTGGTGGGCGGAATTTTGTCCGACGCCTCGGAAGCGGTGCTGGTCAGCGCGGGGCTAATGAAAAACGCGGCGGGCATTTATGGAATTCTGGCGGTGCTGGCGGTATTCCTAAGTCCGTTCCTGAAAATCGGCGTCCACTATCTGATATTGAAACTGACAGCCGCCGTATGCGGCATCTTCGGAGAAAAGGGACTGACGGAGCTGATCGGCGATTTTTCCACCGCCATGGGGCTGCTGCTTGCCATGACCGGATCGGAGTGCCTGCTGCTGCTCATCAGCACGGTGTGTTTTCTGAAAGGAGTGGGATAATGGAGGCGCTTCGGCAATATGTTATTTCTGTGGTAGCTGCCGCCATGCTCTGCGGCATTGTGGTCAGGCTGTTCCCAAATGGAAGCGGCAAGCAGGTGGGGAAGCTGATCTGCGGGCTGTTTCTGGCGTACACCGTTTTGAGTCCAATTTCGAGGGTGGATTTTTCCAAATTGCCGGACTTTTCCCTGCGGTGCATGGATGACGCGGAGGACGCCGCCGCGATGGGAGAAAATCTCGCGCGGGATTCCATGGCGGATATCATAAAGGAAGAAACGGAAGCATATATCTTGGACAAAGCCGCAGACCTCCACGCGAACCTGCGCGTTGAGGTCGCTGCCGGCGAAGACAATCTCCCGGCGGCAGTCACGATCTCCGGGGAGGCGTCCCCTTACGCCCGGCGGCAGATACAGGCCATGATCGCAAATGATCTGGGTATTTCAAAGGAGAATCAGAAATGGATTGGGTAACGCTGAGAAGCAGGGGAAAGGAGCTGGTCAGGAAATACCGCTATGTCCTTTTGGTGGTGCTGGCAGGGCTTTTTCTCATGGCGCTGCCCGACGGAAAAAACACAAAAGCAGCCCCGGAACCCGCCGCCGCGGAAACGGAACCCCGGCAGGACCTGCAAACCGGGCTGGAAGAAATTCTCAGCCAGATACAGGGCGCGGGCAGGGTGCGGGTGCTTCTGACCCAGCGGGAAGGGGAGCGGACGGTATACCAGACGGACGAGGATTCCACATCCTCCGGCATCCGGTCGGACACGGTTTTGCTCAATGGCTCTGACCGTTCTCAGACCGGGCTTGTGCAGCAGGTCAATCCCCCTACTTATCTCGGCGCGGTCATCGTATGCCAGGGGGCGGACAGCGCGTCCGTCCGGCTTGCCATCGTATCAGCGGTGGGCAGCGTCACCGGGCTGTCCACCGACAAAATAACCGTTTTGAAAATGAAATGAATGATTGGAGGCATTTTTATGAAGGTATGGAAGAAGAATCTGATTGCGGCGGCGATTTTGGTGACGGTATGCGCAGGCATCTACGTCAACTGGCGCTACACCGAGGATCAGGCGGCGGCAAATCTCACGGATACCCTGGATACGGAGAAGGTCATGTCCGATGACAATCTGGTGCTCAGCGAGGACATGGCGGCCATCTCCGCCGGGGAAGACGTGGCGACCACCTCCACCGACTACTTTGCCGCCGTCCGCCTGTCCCGGCAGCAGGCGAGGGACAACGCCGTGAATCTTTTGCAGGAAGCCATGTCCTACAGCGAAAGCTCCAAGGAAGCGGAGTCCGCGGTAGAGCTGGAACAGATCGTGCAGACGGCGCTGAGCGAAGCCCAGATCGAGAGCCTGATCATCGCGAAGGGCTATGCCGACTGCGTGGCCTACATGTCCGGCGAGGGCATTTCCATTGCGGTGGCTTCTCCCGAGGGCGGCTTGCAGCGGGAAGACGTGGCCGTCATCGCGGACATCGTCATGGCGCAGTCCGACTATTCTCTGAACGATATCCGTGTTGTGGAAGTTCAATAAGTTTATGCCCCGGATGAAGACCATCCGGGGCAATCTTGTAAATCCGTGCTTTGCTTGCAGAAAATGGTTGTATTTTTCTGGATTTGTGGTACAATAAACAAAAGTATGTCAAGCCCACGGGCGGGACAAACATTTAGGAGGTAAAACCTTATGGCTGAATATAAGCAGTACATCACCCAGATTCAGGAAAATGGCAGCGTCATGATCTCTGAGGACGTGGTAGCGACCATCGTCGCCCACGCTCTTTCTGAGGTGGAGGGCGTCGGCTCTCTGGGCATCAAGCCCGGCGTCAGCATCGCAGACTTTACCAATAAAAAGAATTGGGGTAAGGGGCTGAAGATCCTGATCGCGGAGGATAACACCCTTACCATCGAGTGCGGCATTATGGTCTGCTACGGCTACAGCGTCGTGGACGTGGCGAAGGACGTGCAGGCGGCAGTGACCGCCAGCGTGGAGTCCATCACCGGCACGAAGGTCGAGAGCGTCTCCGTCAACGTCTGCGGCATCGTCCACAAGTAAGGTCGGACGGTATGAAAAGAGGCGACGCCAGAGAACTGGCGGTACATCTGATTTACGGCCGGGCGTTTACCGGCGAGGAGCCGGAGCAGGTGGTTTCCACCCGTCTGGACAAGGAATATTACGGAAAACTAGCCGAGGAAAATGAAGTATATGCCCAGCGCCCTGACCGGTTCCAGCTGCGCTATATCGACTCGGTGGTCACCGGCGTTGCCAACCGGGAGGACGAGCTGGACGACGTGATCCGGCAGTTTTCCATCGGCTGGGACATCAGCCGCATTTCCAAGCTCGCCCGGTGCATTCTCCGGCTGGCGATCTACGAAATCCTTTACGTGGACGACGTTCCCACCGGCGTTGCGGTAGCCGAAGCGGTGCGCATTGCGAAAAAATACGACGGCGACGATACCGGCGCGTTTATCAACGGAATCTTAGGCAGCTTTGTCCGCAGCCGGAACACGGAGACGGAAGCCCCACAAGAGGAAGCCAAATGAGCGTCATCGGCATCGACACCAGCAATTACACCACCTCCATCGCCTTTTTTGACGGTGAGGGGGGAGAAAATTGCTCCCGCCTTCTGCCCGTCAGGCAGGGGGAGCTGGGTCTGCGTCAGTCCGACGCGGTATTTGCCCATATCAAAAGCCTGCCGGAGCTTTCCGGCAGGCTGTTTTCCCATATTCAGAAGGACGCCATCACGGCGGTGGGCGTCAGCACCCGTCCCCGGGCGGTGGAGGGGAGCTATATGCCCTGCTTCATGGTTGGCTACTCCCATGCAAAACTGTTGTCGGACGCTCTGGGCGTGCCGCTGGCGGAGGTTTCCCACCAGCAGGGACACGTGGCCGCGTCCCTGTGGAGCGCAGGACGGCTGGATTTGCTGGAGAAAACCCATCTTGCCTGGCATTTGTCCGGCGGTACCACGGAGCTGCTTCTGGTAGAGCCGGAGGGCAGAAATGTGAAGTGTACCCGCATCGGCGGCACCACGGACATTTCCGCCGGTCAGCTGATCGACCGGACGGGGCAGCTTCTGGATTTGCCGTTTCCCTCCGGAAAGCATCTGGACAGCCTCAGCCGGGAAGCGACGGGGAAGGATGTGTTCCGGGTGAAGTGCAGGAACTGCGAATTTTCCCTTTCCGGCGTGCAGAATAAGGTGCAGCAGTTCCATGCCGCCAGCGCTGACCCTGCCGAAACTGCGGCTTACGCTCTGCGGTGCATCGCGGGCGCGGTGTATCAGGCGACGGTTCAGGCGCTGGAAGCCTATCCGGGGCTGAGCGTGGTGTTTTCCGGGGGCGTTGCGTCCAATTCCATGCTCCGGGAGCTGACGGCAACCCTCCATCCCGTTTTTGCACAGCCGCAGTTTTCCACGGACAACGCCATGGGCGTCGCCGTGCTGACAAAGCGACTGACGGAGGAATAACATGGCTCAGAACGTTCTGTCCATCACCCAGTTAACCGAATATATCCGCGGACGGCTGGACGACGACCCCTTTCTGGGGCAGGTGGCCGTCCGGGGCGAGATCAGCAATTATAAGGTCTACCCATCGGGGCACCACTATTTTACGCTGAAAGACGAAGGGGCGGCATTGAAGTGCGTCATGTTCAAGGGCAATGCCATGCGTCTGCGCTTCCGGCCGGACAACGGCATGAAGGTCATTGCCATGGGCAAGGTCACGGTCTACCCCAGAGACGGGGCGTATCAGCTGTACTGCGCCGCCATGGCCATGGACGGCGTGGGCGACCTGTACGCCGCCTTTGAGCAGCTGAAGAAAAAGCTGGCGGCGCAGGGGTTATTTGACCCAGCCCACAAAAAGCCGCTGCCCAAATGCCCCGGCACCATCGGAATCGTCACCAGTTCCGCCGGTGCGGCGGTGCATGATATGCTCCGGATTCTCAGAAAGCGGTATCCGCTGACGAAGGTGCGGCTGCTGCCCGTGCGGGTGCAGGGCGCGGAAGCGCCGGGGGAGATTGCCGCGGCCATTCGCTATGCCAACCGCTACAGGCTGGCCGACCTGCTGATCGTGGGTCGGGGCGGCGGCTCCATTGAAGATTTGTGGGCGTTTAACGACGAACTGGTCGCCCATGCCATTTATGAATCGGAGATTCCCGTGATCTCTGCCGTGGGACACGAGCCGGATGTGACCATTTCCGATTATGTGGCCGATCTTCGGGCGGCGACGCCCTCCAACGCGGCAGAGCTTGCCGTGCCGGATCAGGACGCTTTGCGGCAGAATCTGGACGCCATGTCCAGCGCCATGGCGTCCGCCCTGAGCCGCCAGTTGAAGGCGGCGCGGCAGCATCTGAACGTGTTGTCCCAGTCCCCCGCACTGCGAAGCCCCACGGGGTACATCGAGCAGCGGGAGAAGAGTCTGGAGCTGCTGAAAAACCGCCTGATCGCGGCGCAGAACCAGAGCATCACCCGGAAAAATCAACGCTACATTGCCGCCGTTTCCAAGCTGGACGCCATGAGTCCCCTGAAAGTGCTGACCCGGGGCTACTCCATGGCACAGACGGAAGCGGGGGAGGTACTCCGTTCCATCCGGCAGGTGGAGCTTGGAGAGCGCATCAGCGTTTTGCTGAGCGATGGAAAACTGTCCGCAACCGTAATGGATAAAAAGGAGGAAGCGCGATGAATCCGCAGAACAAAACCTTTGAGGAGTCCATGGCACGTCTGGAGCAGATCGTCCGGGCAATGGAACGGGGAGACGTGGCTCTGGAGGAGTCCTTGAAGCTCTTTCAGGAGGGCACTGAGCTGGTGCGAAGCTGCCAGAAGCTGTTGGACGACGCCCAGCTTCAGGTGAAGAAGATCATGACCGCCCCGGACGGCAGCCCAGTGGAGGAGGACTTTCAGGATGAGCCTTGACGCTAGAAGCCGGGAATACCGGGAGTATGTGGAAGCCTATCTGAAGGATTTCTACGCGCAGTTCCACAACGCGCCCCAGAAAGATCTCTACAAGGCCATGGAATACAGCCTGCTTGGGGGCGGCAAGCGTCTGCGGCCGATTTTTGCCTTTGAGTTCTGCCGTCTGTGCGGGCGGGACTGGAAGGACGCCGCGCCTTTCGCCGCCGCCGTGGAGATGATTCATACATACAGCCTGATCCATGACGATCTGCCCTGCATGGATAACGACGATTACCGTCGGGGACGGCTGACGAACCACAAGATTTTCGGCGAGGGAATGGCCGTTCTGGCGGGGGACGCTCTGCTGACGGACGCCTTCATGGTCGCGTCCAAGGCCAGACTGGCAAAGCCGGAGGACATGGCGACGGCCATCGGCCTGCTGGCGGAGTGCGCCGGTTCCCCCGGCATGGTGGGCGGACAGGTGCTGGACATCATGAGTCAGGAGCGGGATCTGAGCGAGCAGGAGGTTCTGGACATTCAGTCCCGTAAGACCGGCGCGCTTATCAATGCCGCCTGCGCCCTGGGCGCGATTGCCGGCGGCGCGTCGGACGAGCAGTTTGAGGCTGCCTGTCAGTTCGCAGCAGGGCTGGGTCTGGCGTTCCAGATTCGGGACGATATGCTGGACGTCATCGGAACCCAGTCGGAGCTGGGAAAAGCCACCGGCATGGATGGGGAAAAGAATACCTTCGTCCGCCTGTATGGTCTTGAAAAGTGCGAAGAACTGGTGAAAAAATACACGGATTACGCCATTTCGGCGCTGTCCGCGTTTGAAGATACGGAATACATCACCGCCCTCGCTCACAGTCTGACCACACGGCGCGTGTAAAAACCATAGGATAAAGTTTGCCCCCGGCCATACGGCCGGGGGCAATTTTGTGTGTCATTCCAGCATTTCGTTGACCTCGGCCATCCGCTCAATGGGGAAAGGCGGATTGCCGATGGGCTTCATGGCGATGGACATGAGCTTGACGGGGTTATCGTCCGCCGCGACCCGGTTGGAGCTGAACGCGCCGCACCGGCGGCAGCGGTGGATGATCGCCCATTCGCCGTTTTTCCGAACCCACACCGCCACCGGCTCCATCAGTCCGCCGCAATCTGACTCCCGGTCGCCCGGCTCGATGTCCAGATGCACGGAACACAGGCAGTTGGGGCAATGGTTCCGGTGGTCGCTCCCCGCGCCCGCCGGGATGACGGGATAGCCGCAGTTCCGGCAGGTGAAGCTTTCGTCACAGGGGTGGGTTTTATAATAGCCTTTTTCGTGCTGTTTTCTTTTATTTTCCCGGTTCATTTTGGGAATTCCTCCTAAAAGTATTTGTTGAAAATTCTTTTGGGAGGTTCGCGGAATTGTGATTGCCAACCTCCCGGTCAGATCACAATATCCATTTGATTACGTTTAAACAAACAATTACCTCATTATTTCATATTTTTAGATGCGCATTTTGCGCGGGGAATTGGATTACCGGATGTCCTCGTCGTCGAACTTATCGCCGCACTCAGGGCAGAATTTGGGCGGATGCTTGGGGTCTTCCGGCTCCCAGCCGCACTTATCACAGCGGTACAGCGGCTCGGACGCGGGCTTCTTCGCGCCGCATTCGGAGCAGAACTTGCCCTTGTTGACCGCGCCGCAGGAGCAGACCCAGCCGTCGGCGGGCTTGGAAGCGCCGCACTCCATACAGAATTTGCCCGTATTCACCGCGCCGCAGGAGCATTTCCAAGTATTTGCACCGGCCGCGGGTGCAGCGGGGGCGGCAGGAGCGGAAGCAGCGGGCTGCTGCTGACCCATCTGGAACAGGGAAGCAGCGTTGAAACCACCGGCGGACTGCGCCATGTTCATGCCCATGAAGCCCATCATCGCGCCGTTCTTGTTCCCGGCGGCGGTCTTCATTGCTTCGGCCTGCGCCTGCACCATGTGCGCCGCCGCCATGTTGGTGTTACGGAAAACGGCGGACTTCTGCAGCTCCTTGATGGTGGCCTCGTCCTCGGCGGAGGCGGTCACGGAGTTGACGCCCACGGCGACGATGGCCAGACCCCGGGTTGCACCCCACTTGCCGGACAGAACTTCGTTCATGGCCTGCGCCAGCTCCATGGTGTGGCCTGGCAGGGCGGAATACCGGATGCCCTGGGCGGAGATACGGGCAAATGCGGGCTGCAAAGCGGTGAGGAACTCGGATTTCAGCTGGCTGTCCAGCTGGTCGCGGGTGTAGTCCTGAGATACGTTGCCGCATACGTTCTTGTAGAACAGCATGGGGTCGGCAATCTTGTAGGAATACTCACCGTTGCAGCGGATGGAAACGTCCATATCCAGACCGATGTTGTTGTCCACAACACGGAAGGGGATGGGGGCGGGGGTGCCATACTTGTTGCCAACCAGTTCCTTCAGGTTGAAGAAGTACACCCGCTGATCCTTGGCGGTGTCTCCGCCGAAGGCAAAGCGGCGCTTGAGGGTTTCCCAGCTGCCTTCCAGACCTTCCAGACCGCCCTGGAAAATGGTGGGCTCGCTGGAGGAATTCCAAGTGTATTCGCCCGGTTCAGCGGCGAACTCCACAATCTTGCCCTGCTCCACGATCATCATGCACTGCCCTTCGTTTACCGCGACGACAGAGCCGTTGGAAATGATGTTGTCAGAGCCTTTGGTGTTGCTGTTGCGGGAGGAGGTGCGCTTTTTGCCCTTGGTGACCAGAACGTTGGCCGCCATGCTGTCACAGTAGAAATACTCTTTCCACTGATCGGCAAGGACGCTGCCCACCGATCCCAATGCTGCTTTGATCAGACCCATAATGCTTTCTCCTTATGTAAAAAATTTTTAATCGTCAAAACTTTCCGCCGCCGCCACCGTGGCTGCTGCCGCTGGAGGACGTGTGGACGGAGCTGCCGCCACCGCCGGAGCTGCTGCTTTCCTGCTGGATGCGGGTTTTGGTGACGTTGCTGTACAGGAACAGATCCTGATTGGTGCGCAGGTGATAGGAGCTGTCATTCAGGTAGCTGCCCGCGCTGCGCTGGGGGCGCTTGGTGTTCATGCAGGCGCGCATGATGAGGACGGTGATTCCGCCGACAACCGCGCCGATCACAATGGAAATCCAAATGCTTATGTGCCGGGGCTGCTCATAATAGACGACATCTTCCTGATCGCCGTGGTAGTAATCGCCCGAGGTGTCTGCGTACCCGTCAATGGGAGAGCCGTCACTGTAGGCGGAAAAATAGGTGGGCAGAGCAGCCAGAAACGCGTCAAAGGCGCCATAATAATCGCCGTTTTTCAGGTACGGAAGGGCGCTTTCGCCGACCTGCTGAATGCCGTAGTCCGTCAGAGCGTAGATGGCGTTTCCCTTGGTGGAAATGTACCAGTCCCGTTCCTCCATGGACAGGAGGAACAGCACGCCGTCAGCTGCATAGCCGTTGTAATCGTAATAATCGTCGGCATAGTCCTGAGGACGCTTTCCGTCCAGACTGTCCACCGTCAGGATGACCACGTCCATTCCGTATTCCTGCCGAAGCGCCTGCGCCTTTTCGTCCAGTGCCGCTTCCTCCGAAGAGGACATGAGGTCGGCGTTGTCAATGACGTATTGCTGCTCTGCGCCGACGCTCAGGAACAGGGAGGGGAGAAGCAGCAGGCACAGAATCAGGCAAATCACTTTGTGTTTCATACTGTTTCCCTCCTTAAAGCATCAGAAGCTGCACCAGCGACGCAAGCAGCGCGACACCGGCGGTGACTCCGGCAAACCATGCGGCGGTCTTTTTGGGGCAGATGGGGAATGCGCCGGTCATTTTGCCGGTCTGGCCGTTCATGGCGAAGGTGTAGATTTTGTCCTTGTATTTCGTGTTCAGAATCCACACGGGGAAGAATACGTAGCGCGCTTTGTTGTGCTTGATGTTCAGCTGCCGGGAGGTGGGAACCACCGAGGAATAGCCGACAAAGGTGCTTTGCAGCCGGTCATCCATGGCGGCGTCTACCCGCTGACGAACCCGCGGTTCGCCGTTTTCCGAGGGAACGTCGTACTTGTCGGCGAGATAACCGGTCAGATACGCCATGTCGAAGGAAGTAAGCTGTTTGTAATCAAACGGCTCAATGGACTCCATGAAAGCGTCCTCCATTTTGGTGGAGCCGTCCATGGGAATGCCCACGAAATCCGCCGCCGCGTCCCGCTTCAGCAGGAAATGATCGGTTTTGGTATATTCATATTTGGAATCCGACCATGTATGTATCCGTGTGGCCTTGTAGCTGCCGCTGAAATCCGCGGCGCAGTCATACAGCCAGAAGGGAACGTACATTCCGGTGATCTTCTCCAGCCGCTGTTCCGAGGTGAAGCCTCTGGGAAGAAGGGGCTTGCCCTTGCAAAGGCGGAGAAACGCGGCCTTGGCATCCTCCTTGCCGGTTTTGAAGGGGATGACGCCGTCGGGTTTCAGACCACCGCTGAGACGGGTGGGCATGATGGTGGGGTTTTCGCAGTAGGGGCAGAAGGAAGCGGCAGTATTCTCGTCGCAGAGAATTTCTCCGCCGCAGGAGGGACATTGGAAGACACGCAGGGTGCTTTCCTCATCCTCGCTGAATTGCTCCGTCTGTTCCTGCTCCCACTGAAATTCCTCGGCGTCCTGGGGGTTCTGGCTTTCGTTGAACGCCCGGACGGTGTCGATGTCAAAGGTGTTGCCGCAGTATTCGCAGGTCAGCTTCTGGGCGTCCGGCCCAAAGTGCAGACCGGCGTTGCAGCATGGGCATTTGTATTCCAGGACGCGGGTTTGTTCCTCCATGGCTTTCTCTTCCAATCATTCTCTCAGATAGTTTATGGCACAGTCCACAAACACAGCCGCGCCTGTGGAAAGGACGCTCTCGTCGAATTTCACCTTGGGATGGTGCTGGGGGTAAACATAGCCCTTGGACGGCTCGCCCGCCGCCAGCGCCAGCATCAGGGAGGGAACCTCGTGGCTGACGTAGGCAAAATCCTCCGAACCGCCGCCCCGGGCAGGTTTGCCGCCGTTGAGTTCCGCCGTGGTGAACGCGTGGCTTGCGCCCAGCAGGTCTTTGAGATACCCCGTAACTTTTTCCGAAAGGTCTTTGCCGTTGACAAGGGTGGGGCATCCGCTGCCGAAGCTGACCTCGGCACTGGCGCGGAAGGCTTCCGCAATGCTTTGCGCGATGGCGGTCATGCGCTCTTTCAGATAAGCGCGGGTTTTCTCATCATAGGTGCGGATAGTGCCGCCCATGGTCGCCGTGTCGGGGATGACGTTCCCGGCTTCTCCAGCGTGGAAGGTGCCGATGGTCAGAACCGCCTCGTCGGAAGCGGACAGCTCCCGGGCGTGTATCTCCTGAAGGGCAATGAGAATATGCGCCGCCGCCGTCAGGGGGTCAATGCCGTTCTGGGGTGCGGAGCCGTGACAACCCTTGCCATGCACCCGGATGGTGAAATAGTCCGCCGCTGGGGCGCTGACGCCGGGGGCGGAGACCACCACCGTCCCGGCCGGGAGCGGCATTCCCGCCGCAACGTGAATCATCAGGGCTGCGTCGGGTCTGGGATTTTCCAGCACGCCGGAGGCAATCATGTCCTTGCTGCCCTCGAAAATTTCCTCTGCAGGCTGGAACATGAGCTTGACCGTACCGCCCAGTTCCGATTCGTGGGCTTTCAGAATTTTCGCCGCGCCCAGCAGCATGGCTGTGTGCATATCGTGGCCGCAGGCGTGCATCCGTCCGTTTTTGCAGGCGAAATCCACGTCGGCTTCCTCGGCAATGGGCAGGGCGTCCATATCCGCCCGAAGCAGCAGAACTTTCCCGCCGGGCTTGCCGACGGTTGTAACAAGTCCCGCTTTTCCGCATTCATGGACGGCATAACCCATCTCCGTAAGTGCAGATTTTACATAAGGCTTCGTTTCCGCCAGGTCAAATCCGGTTTCCGCGTGGGTGTGAAGCCACAGACGATGGGATTTGATCTCCTCCTGAAGCGCTTTGGCTTCGCGTAAAATTTGTTCCTTCGTCATATAAATCAGCCCCTTTCATCTTTAGTATGCCTCGCTACAGAGAAAAGTCCTCATTGTCGTACTTGGAAAAATCCACGGCCTTGGGCTTGGGCGGGATGCGCTTGCAGGGGTCATATTTGAATTTGCGGCACTGGTCGTCCACCGTTTTCAGTCCCTTTTTGGCGCACAGGATCTGCCCGCCGCCCAGACGGGCGCCGTTTGCGCAGTAGGCGCAGGAACGTTCTATTTTCTTGCGAAACAGCATGGCGGTATCCTCCCAACAATCGTTCTTGTATTATACACCAAATACTCTGGAAAAGCTACCCCTTTTTTGAAGCTTTATCACCAGCGCCCCGACGGACAGCACCCCGAAGGGAAGCCAGATGCCGTATGCTATCAGCGCGGCAAGGGCGAGAGAAAAAAGTGTTTGCAGCAGCTTCCCCCAAAAGTACGGTTTTAAGGAAAGTCCCGCCGTGACGGACACGGTCTGCATGGTGACGCACAGGCCGCCGAAGGCCAGTATCCCCGAACAGATGCAGAACCGGGCGGAAACGTCCGTGACGGCCAGCAGCTCACAGCAGCCGTTGGAAAGCTCCAGAATCCCCGTGACCGCGACCTGTACTGCCGCTGGGAGAATCCAGAAAATCCACCGTTTCAGAAATGCCAGCAGAACCCGGAAAAGCACCACCCAGCCGCATACCGTTGCCATGACCGTAATCGCGGTGTTCAGGGCGGAAGCGGGGGAGTGGGGACTTGTCTTCGTCAGCCTGACGGGGGCGGCGGGTTTCCCCGGAATCAGCAGCGCCGCAAACAACGCGCCCACGATGTGGA
>OJKC01000154.1_pt1 | contig 70990 bp, 65 predicted proteins | sample 1596401 | NCBI WGS metagenome assembly OJKC01 (sample SAMEA4350162, study PRJEB24818) | metagenome | biome: human; feature: gut; material: faeces | place: Denmark | collected 2013-09 | reverse complement strand
CACGGCAGACCGCCTGGGCGGCGGTAAGAAATGTATTGACTTCGTTTTTTAGCGGCAGTGGCCGCTGGCCGCAATCCTGCGGCCTAATAAAACGCTTTTAAGCGTTTTATTAAAAACTCGTATAAAACAAAAACTTCGTATGACTTACACATCATACGAAGTTTTTCTTTTTAAACACCCAGCAGGAGCTTCGCAAACAGGAAATACACCAGCAAGCTCAGGGCGTCCACGATGGTCGTGATAAAGGGGCTTGCCATCACCGCCGGGTCAAAGCCCAGACGCTTGGCAAACAGAGGCAGCGTGCAGCCGACGAACTTGGCAAGGATGACCGTCACACAAAGCGTCAGGCACACCACGCCGTTGACCAGCAGGCTGATGCTTTCGTTGCCCATCAGCAGCCGATCGACCAGCAGAATTTTCAGGAAGCAGGCAGCTGCCAGCGCCGCGCCGCAGAGCACTGCCGTGCGGGCTTCCTTCCACATCACCCGGAACAGGTCGGTAAAATGCAGCTCGTCCAGACTCAGGGCACGGATGACGGTCACGGAGGACTGAGAACCACAGTTACCGCCGGTATCCATCAGCATGGGGATAAAGGCGGTCAGCACCGGGAGCAAGCTCAGGGCATCCTCAAAAGAGGTAATGATCATCCCCGTAAAGGTAGCGGAGACCATCAAAAGCATCAGCCAGGGAATCCGGTGCTTGAACAGGTCGAAGGGCGTACTTTTCAGGTAGGTCTTCTCCGAAGGGGTCATAGCGGCCATGATTTCCATGTCCTCGGTGGCCGCGTCCTGCATGACGTCCATGGCGTCGTCGAAGGTGACGATACCCACCATCCGGTTCTCCCCGTCCACCACGGGCAGAGCAATGAAGTTATACTTGGAAAGGGTCGCCGCGACTTCTTCCTGATCGGTCTGGGTAGTGACCGAGATCAGGTTCGTTTCCATGATGTCTTCGATCTTGGTCTCGTCGTCTGCGGCCAGCAGAAGATCCTTTACCGTCACAAGACCGATGAGCGTCCTGTCCTTTTCCGTAACGTAGCAGGTGTAAATGGTCTCCTTATCCACGCCCTGACGTCGGATGCGGAGAATGGCCTCCTCCACGGTCATGTGGGGGCGCAGGGAGACGTATTCCGTGGTCATGATGGAACCGGCGGAATCTTCGGGGTAACGCAAAATCTGATTGATAGAGCTGCGCATTTCCGGGTCGGCGTGCTTTAAGATACGCTGCACCACGTTCGCGGGCATTTCCTCAACGATGTCTGCCGCGTCATCCACGTACAGCTCGTCCAGAACTTCCTTCAGCTCGTTGTCGGAGAAGCCACGGATGAGAAGCTCTTTAGCCTCCGGCTCCATTTCCACAAACGTCTCCGCCGCCTGTTCCTTGGGAAGCAAACGGAACATGAGGGGAATCTGCTTTTCGTCCAGCCCGTCAAAAAGTCCGGCGACATCCATCGGATTCATGGTCGTGAGGATATCCCGGAGAGTTGCATATTTTTTCTCCTCCAGCAGCTTCAGGAGGGCTTTTTCCACAATTTCAAAACGCTCTGCCATATCGTAATTCCTCCTATTCATTTATTTGTGAGATGAATAGGCAATTTACGCAGACAAAATAACTACAGACTCACCCGGACGGCAAGCCGCACTCTACTTCGTCCAGGTATATTGCCGTTGCCGCCAGCGTCCAAGAGAATCCCTCCTTTGAAGTCACAGTTTCTCTTATTTTACCCATCTTTGACGGAAATGTCAACCTTGACGGAAAGAAGTTGGGATAGTAAAATGAAAATATATTGCTTTTACTATCCGCCGGCCGCACCGGCGGAAAAAAGGAGGAATTCCCATGCTCCGGATTGCCGCTGAGGAAGACGTAAGCGCCATGCTTTCCATTTACCGCCCTTACGTTCTGACCTCTACCGCCACATTTGAATATGACCCACCCAGCGAAGAAGAATTCCTGCGCCGCTACCACACCATCACCACCCAGTTCCCATGGCTTCTCTGGGAGGAAGACGGGCAGATCCTCGGCTATGCCTATGCAAGTCTGCCCTTTACCCGGGCGGCATATGCCTGGTGCGCCGAACCGACCATCTATCTCAAATCTCAGGCACGGGGCAAAGGCATCGGAAAAGCGCTGTACGACGCGCTGGAAGCGATCCTCGACGCGCAGGGGTATTACCTTCTTTACTCCCTCGTCTGCGGGGAAAACGAAAACTCCATGCGCTTCCACGAGAAACGCGGCTACCGCACCGTCGCTCATTTCCCGGCCTGCGGCTTCAAGTTTGGCAGGTGGCTTGACCTCAACTGGATGGAAAAGCGGCTGAAGGGCGTCGATACCCCCGGCGGCGCTCCCGTCCCATGGCAGACCGTTATGCAAAATGCAGAATTCATTCACCAATATTTAGATAATTTTTCCCTTTCCTAATCAGGGAAAATATGATATTTTATCAGAGTGGATAGATGTCCCCAAACATCTGCACAAAACCGAGAGAGGCACTAACGAATCTCCGGGTCAACGGGAGATTCTCAAAAAATCTACATAAGGAGCTGTGACCATGTATTTTCAGAAAAAGCGCGTAATCGCGATGCTGCTTGCCGGCGGACAGGGCAGTCGGCTCAAGGTCCTGACGGAGAAAACCGCCAAGCCTGCCGTTCCCTTCGGCGGCAAATACCGTATCATCGATTTTCCTTTGAGCAACTGTGTCAACTCCGGCATCGACACTGTGGGTATTCTGACCCAGTATCAGCCTCTGGAGCTGAATGAGTATATCGGAAACGGACAGCCCTGGAATCTGAACAAGACCCATTCCTGCGCGCAGGTTCTGCCCCCCTACGAGCGTCACGACAAGAAATCCGGCTGGTACAAGGGCACCGCCAACGCCATTTATCAGAACATCGACTTCGTGGACCGCTTCAACCCCGACTATGTGGTGATTCTCTCCGGCGACCACATCTACAAGATGGACTACGCCGCCATGGTGGCCTACCACGAAAAGCATAAGGCTTCCTGCACCATCGCCGTGCGCAGCGTCCCTCTGGCGGAGGCTTCCCGCTTCGGTATCCTGAATACCAACCCCGACAACACCATTTACGAATTCGAGGAAAAGCCCGCCAAGCCCAAGTCCACCAACGCTTCCATGGGCATTTACTGCTTCAACTGGCAGGTACTGCGGGACGCCCTGATCGCTGACGAGGAAAACCCCAGCTCCGCCAACGATTTCGGCAAGAACATCATTCCAAGCCTGCTGGCCGACGGTCACAAGATGATGGCCTACCCCTTCGACGGCTACTGGAAGGATGTGGGAACCATAGACTCCCTGTGGGAAGCCAACATGGATCTGCTGGGCAAGGAACCTGCCTTCCAGCTCCGGGGCGACAAGCGCTCCACCATCTATGCCCGCAACTCCGCCATGCCGTCCTCCTACATTGACGAGCAGGCCGAGATCGTCAACGCCTTCGTGGCCGAAGGCTCCGAGGTCTACGGCACCGTCCACCACAGCATCATCTCCATCGGCTGCACCGTCGGCGAGGGTGCGCTGGTAGAGGACAGCGTCGTCATGCCCGGCGTGGTCATCGAGTCCGGCGCCATCGTCCGCCACGCCATTCTGGGCGAGGACTCCAAGGTCTGCAAGAACGCCATCGTGGGCGGCGCTTACGCCGACGGGGAAAAGAAGAAGATCAGCGTCACGTCCAAGGGCGCTGTCGTCGAAGCCAACACCGTGCTGAAGCCCGGTGACATGCTGTAACAGGAGGAAAAATGCAATGAACGTAACCGGTATTGTATTTACCAACGACGCAAGCCTTGGCGAGCTGACCACCAAGCGCACCATGGCCTCCCTGCCCTTCGGCGGCCGCTACCGTCAGGTAGACTGGGCGCTGTCCAATCTGGCCTGCGCCGGTGTCCGCCACATCGGCATCATCTCCCGTCACAACTACCAGTCCCTGATGAACCACATCGGCGACGGTGAGGAATGGGGCCTGGAGCTGGAGGAGGGCGGTCTGGAATTTCTGACTCCCTACGCCCAGTCCGAAGTCCACCGCTACCGGGGCAAGCTGGAGTCTCTCGCCAGCGCCATGGACTTCCTCGCCTACGGCCCCGAGGACGAGCTGATCATCATGACCGACTCCGCCATTCTCTCCAACATCGACCTGACCAAGGTCATCACCTCCCACGTAAAGAGCGGCCGGAACATCACCGTAGTCACCAAGGCCGGTATCTGCAACGGGGAAAAGATGATCGATCTGGCCATGAAGCTGGACGGGAAAGGCAACGTGACCGACATGCTGGTGGACTTTGCCGCCCCCGCCGATTATGTCGCTTCCATGGACATCTTCGTGGTGGACAAGAAGTGGCTCATGCAGCAGACCAGAGAAATGATCGCCCGGGACAAGTTCCACATGGATCGCGACCTCGTTCTGGGCGGCTGGCAGCGGGGCAAGGTCTCCGTCAATGTCTATCCCTTCGACGGTGCCGCCCTGTACAACGAGTCCGTGGAGGAATATTTCAAAAACTCCATGGCGCTCATCGACCGGGACATCCGCCACGACATGTTCGGCGGTAACCACCCCATCTACACCAAGGTTCGTGACCGTGTCCCCACCTACTACGGCGAGGAATGCCAGATCGCCAACTGTCTGGCGGCCGACGGCTGTATGCTGGAGGGCAACGTCAAGGAAAGCATTCTGTTCCGGCAGGTCACCATCGCCCCGGGCGCGGACGTGGAAAACTGCGTCATCATGAACGACTCCGTGGTGGGCGAGGGCGCGGAACTGAAATACGTCATTCTGGACAAGGACGTCACCGTCACCCCAGGGGCAAAGCTCATTGGGACAAAGAAGAGTCCTGTCATCGTCAAGAGGGGGGAAACCGTATGAAAATTGCCATCTGCGCCTCTGAGGGCGCACCCTATGCCAAGTCCGGCGGACTGGGCGACGTAATGGAGGCTCTGCCCTCCGCCCTGGCCCGCATTGCGGGCAACGAGGTCGTTCTGTTTCTGCCCTACTACCACAAAATCAAAACCAACGCCGCCTATATGGTGGAGCGGGTAGCCGAGATCCGGGTGCAGCTGGGCTGGCGGCAGCAATACTGCGGCATCATGAAGCTGACCAACCGAAATGACGGCGTGCAGGTCTATTTCCTGGACAATGATTATTACTTCGGTGCCCGCACCGGCGCGATTTACGGGGACATGGACGACGGCGAGCGCTTCGCCTTCTTCTCCCGGGGCTGTCTGGACGCCATGATCGCCCTGAACTTCATCCCCGAAATCATCCAGTGCAACGACTGGCAGACCGCCTGCATTCCCATTTATCTCAAGGCCATGTACCACAGCGCCTTCTATAAGACCCGCTGCATGTACACCATCCACAACATCGAGTATCAGGGCTGGGCAAACGCCGGGTTCTTTGACGATGTGCTGGGGCTTCCCTGGGAGTACCGTTCCACGCTGGACATGAGCAACTCCGTCAACGTGATGAAGGGCGCCATTGAGACCGCCGACCTTGTGACCACCGTGTCCGAGACCTATGCCCGGGAGCTGATGTATCCCTACTATGCCCACGGTCTGGACAGCGTCCTTGCGGGCAACGCCTGGAAGCTCACCGGCATCACCAACGGCATCGACGTGAACACCTTCAACCCGGAGACCGATCCCGCGCTCCCCGCCCACTACAATTCCGAGACCTTTGTAGAGGGCAAGGCCGCCGTGAAGGCCGCCCTGCAAAAAGAAGTGGGTCTGCCCGTCAAGCCTGACGTGCCGCTGATGGTCATGGTCACCCGGCTGGCCGGTCACAAGGGTCTTGACCTGCTGTGCTACATTGCCCGGCGGCTCATGTGGGAGGAAGACGCCCAGCTGCTGATCCTTGGCACCGGCGAAGCTCAGTACGAGAGCTTCTTCAGAGATCTGTCGAATCAGTTCCCCGATCAGGTTTCCGCCCAGATCACCTTCAATCTGGGGCTTGCCGCCCGGATATACGCCGGCGGCGACATTTACCTGATGCCCTCCAAGTCCGAGCCATGCGGCCTGAGTCAGATGAACGCCATGCGCTACGGCACCGTACCCGTGGTTCACGCCACCGGCGGCCTGAAGGACACCGTTCCTCCTGCCGACGAAAACGGCGAGGGTGGTCTTGGCTTCACCTTCCAGAGCTACAACGCCGACGACTTCTTTGCCTCGCTGAAGCGCTGCCTCGGCCTGTACAATCACAACCGGGAAGCCTTCCGCGCCCTGCAGAAGCGGGACATGGAAAAAGATTTCAGCTGGGACGTCCCCGCCGGGCGGTACATGGAGCAGTTCCGGAATATGCTGAGCTGGTAAAATACTCCAAAATGCAGCAAATGCACCGTATGGCCGCGGCCATACGGTGCATTTTTCGTGTTTTCTCCAAACAGCGTTTTATTCCTGCCGCCATGTCATTTCATAATCCTTTTCGCCGGTTGCTTCATCCATTCCTTCCCGCAGAATTTTGAAGCCCTCCCTTTGGTAAAAACGAATCGCACGCATGTTCTTCTGGTACACATTCAGGCGCAATTCCGTCTTTTTCGTCTTTACAAAGTCCAGCAGGCGCTTCCCTATGCCCCGCGACTGCATTTCACCGGAAACAAAAATGCCTTCGATATATTCCCCGTTCAGCCCTATAAAGCCCCATATTTCCCGGTCATTTTCGTAAACATAGACTTCTGCCCGGGGCAGCATTTCTTTTACCGGGTCAAAATTGCTTTTCCAATACTGTGGGGAAATAAAGCAGTGCGCCCTCAGATTGGCGTCCAGCCATATACCGGCTACCCTGTCTATATCTGCATTTTGCAATTTTCTTATCATCATTCATTCTCCTATCTTCCCGTCCAGTACAGTATACCAGAAAAACCAGGAAAGTCCATCCTTCATCCAAAAAGGCATGGGTTTCTCAAGCGCTTTCCCAAAATATCTTTCTCCCACGCTTCCCTTTTCCGGAAAAATGGTTTATAATGGACAGAACGAGTTTATCATGAGGAGACCGCCATGAGAATCCTTTACGACAGCAAGCAGCCCCAGTTCAAGACCCCCTTCGGCACCCTGACGCCGGGGCAGGTCTGCACCCTGCATATCCATATTCCCACCTCCGTCCTGACGACGAAGGTCACCTGCGTCTTTAATCATGAGGACGGCTCATGGGCGCAGAACGCCGTTCTGGCATTCCAGATGAAAAAGGGCGCGTATGACGTTTTTGAGGGGCAGTTTTCCATCCCCTGCCCCGGCCTGTTTTTCTACTATTTTGTTATTGATACCCATGGCGGCAGCTTCCGCCTGTTCAAGCAGGGGGACGACACCAACATGGAAGCCGGGGATCTCTGGCAGCTGAGCTGCATTCCCGCCGACTTCACCACCCCGGACTGGGCGAAGGGCGCAACCATCTATCAGGTTTTCCCCGACCGTTTTTACGCCAGCGGAAGGGCCGATGTGACCGGGAAGCTGAAGCCCTACACCATCCACAAAAACTGGTACGACGAAGTGGACTGGAAGCCCACCCCCGATGGGCAGGTGCTGAACAACGACTTTTTCGGCGGCAATTTCCGGGGCATCACTGAGAAAATGGACTATATTGCCGATCTCGGCGTCACCATTCTCTACCTGAACCCCATTTCCAAGAGCTTTTCCAGCCACCGCTACGACACCGGCGACTACAAGACCCCCGACCCCCTTCTCGGCACCGAGGCGGATTTTGCCGCCCTCTGCGACGCGGCCCACGCCCGGGGCATCCGGGTCATTCTGGACGGCGTGTATTCCCACACCGGCTCCAACAGCCTGTATTTCAACCGGGAGGGCGCATTCCCATCCGTGGGCGCGTACAATTCCAAGGAATCCCCCTATTACAGCTGGTACACCTTCTACAACTGGCCGAACGTCTATCATTCCTGGTGGGACTTTGACACTCTGCCCACGGTGAACAAAATGGACCCCGCTTTCGTCCGCTACATCATCACGGACGAAGATAGCGTCCTCGCCCATTGGCTGCGGCTGGGGGCGGATGGCTACCGGCTGGATGTGGCGGACGAGCTGCCTGACGAATTCATCAAGCTTCTCCGCAACCGCATCAAGGAACTGAATCCCGACGCCCTGCTTCTGGGCGAGGTGTGGGAGGACGCGTCCAACAAATGCGCCTACGGCAAGCGCCGCACCTACTTTACCGGCGGTGAGCTGGACAGCGTGATGAATTACCCCTTCCGCACGGCCATTGTGAACTTCGTCAGGAATCTGGACGGCGGCCGGGGCTTTAAGGAAACCGTGATGTCCATTATGGAAAACTACCCGCCCCAAGTGGCGGCCTGTAACATGAATCTGCTGGGCACCCACGACACCCCCCGCATTCTCACCGCGCTGGTGGACGATTTTGACGGTTCCCGGGAAGAAAAGGCCAAGCGCCATCTGTCCCGGAACCTGCTGCCGGTGGCCGTGGAGCGGCTGCAGATGGCCTCCTTCCTGCAATACACTCTGCCGGGCAGCCCCAGCCTGTACTACGCCGACGAGGCCGGGATGGAGGGCTACCGCGACCCCTTCAACCGCCGCACCTACCCATGGGGGCGGGAGGACCCGGAGCTTCTGGCCCATTTCCGCCGTCTGGGGCAGCTGCGGAAAGCCTGTGACGCGCTGCGTCTGGGGGACATTCAGTTCTTTCAGGCGGAAGATCGCCGGATTGGCTTCACCCGGCGCTATGGCGGCAGCGTGCTGAAAATCTACTGCAACCGCTGCGGCGACCCCTGGGACATCCCCGCGGGAAAAATCCTCATGGGACACAATCTGCAAACCGTAGCCCCGGACTGGCTGACGCTGGCGCCCAAGGGCTTCTGCATCGTGGAGGGATAACGTGGAGACAGAGAAATTCGTATCCGGCTACTGCCGTCAGCTGGACGGAAGCCGCATGGTGGAAGTCGTTCTGGAGGACGGCGCAGTCACCGAGACGGACTGCTGCTACGGCAGCTGCGTCTACCAGAGCAACTGCACCATCGCTAGGGAAATCGACCAGCTTCAAGAGCAGTAAACACATAAAATGGCAGGTCTCCCGCCGGAAACCTGCCATCATTTTTTGATATTTTATTCTGTCGCTGCACTGGCCTTCGTCGGTTTGAAGGAATACCCCTGCTTCTTCATGCAGTGGAAATAAGCGGGGAACAGAAACAGATCAGCCATCACCCATGCCGCGGGGCTGGCGAAGCACGCCGCCGTATACCCCAGCACCGGCACCAGACAAAGCCCGAAGGCACCTCTGGCAACCATCTCGAACACTCCCGCGAACACCGCAAACTCCGAGTAGCCCAACCCCTGAATGGTGAAGCGGAGCAGATTGACGAACAGCAGCGGAATGGCAAACGCCGCATTGATCAGCAGGAACTGATGTCCCATCGGCACCACCATGTCGACGCTCGCCCCGTCCGCCGTATCCAGGAACAGTGTGGTCATGGCACTGCCGCCAAACCAGGTGATCACAAAAATCGCAGCGGATATGATAATGCCCAGTACCGTGCAGTCCTTGACCCCCTGGTGAATCCGATCCAGCTTCCCCGCGCCCAGATTCTGTCCGGCGAAGGTAGCGGCGGTGGTTCCCATGGCGTCAAAGGGGCAGACAAGGAGCATGCTCACCCGGCTGCCCGCCGCGATGGCCGCCATGGCGGTCGCGCCCAGGCCGTTGACCGCGGTTTGCAGCAGAATGCTGCCGACGGCGGTGATGGAATACTGCAAGCCCATGGGCAAGCCCATATTCAGCAGCTTCCGGACATAGATTTTCCGCAGCCGCAGATCGTCCTGCTTCAAATGGAGAATCGGGAATTTCTTCACGATGAAATACAGGCACAGCACGCCGGAGATCAGCTGACTCAGCAGCGTCGCCCAGCCTGCGCCCGCGACGCCCATATTCAGCGTCAGAATAAACACGATGTCCAGCGCCACGTTCAGCAGGCTGCACATAATCAGGAACACCAGCGGCGTTTTGGAATCTCCCAGCGACCGGAGAATGCCCGACAGGAGATTGTACAGCATGGTCGCGGGGATGCCCAGAAAAATCACGAAAATATAGTCGTAAGCATAGGAAAACGTATCCGCCGGGGTGTCCATCCAGAGGAGAATCTGGCGGCACAGCAGCGTCGTGACCAGCGTCACCGCTGCAGCGATGACGCAGCCGAGCCAGATCATATTGCCGACGAACCGGCGCAGCCCGTCAAAATCCCGCTGTCCGAATTTCTGCGCCACGGGAATGGCAAACCCGGCGCACACGCCGTTGCACAGTCCCAGCACCAGAAACGTAATAGAACCGGTAGAGCCGACCCCCGCCAGCGCATCCACACCCAGAAATTTACCCACTACGATGGTATCCACCATACTGTAAACCTGCTGAAACAACAGTCCGAAAACCAGCGGCAGCATAAAGGAAAGTATCAGCTTCATCGGCGACCCGGTGGTCAGGTCCTTCGTATGCATATCTGCCAAGTATGTCACCTCATTTTTTGCTTTTTGCACAGTATTCTATATCGATTTTTGTGCAAAGTCAATATGAATTTTCCACGGGAATTTCCTGAAAAATCGACGTTTTCTCCGGCAGGATTTTGTTGGAAATTGTGATTTTATAAATCACGAAACTCGCCCCGGCTACACGATGGGAAGCCGGGGCGGATGCAGTATGAAATGATTTTCCGTTACCGGTGATCGCCCAGGAAAAATACTGCCATGGTGCCGGGGCCGGAGTGGGAGCCGATGACAGCGCCGGTGTAGTTGATCAGCACTTCCTTGACGCCGTACTTCGTCTTCAGAATGTTCTCCACATATTTTGCATCCTCGATGCAGTCGCCGTGGCAGATGAATACCGTGCTGTTGTCGTAATTGCCGCCCAGCTCGCCCAGCTTATTTGCAATGGCCTCCAGAGACGCCTTGCGGCCGCGCACCTTGAACATGTTGATCAGATGTCCCTCATTGTCCACGTGAAGCACAGGCTTTACCTTCAGCATGGTGCCCACAAGGGCGGTGGCAGCGCTGATACGACCGCCGCGTTTCAGATACATCAGGTCGTCCACGGTGAACCAGTGGCACAGATGGAGCTTCGTGTCCTCCACCCATTTGTGCAGCTCGTCCAGCGTCATGCCCTCATCCCGCTTTTTGCAAGCGTACCACACCAGCAGTCCCTCACCACGGGACGCGCAGAGGGTGTCAACTACATATATCGTCCGCTCCGGATACTTTTCCCGCAGCTCCTCCGCCGCGATGACGGCAGACTGGTAGGTAGTGGACAGGCCGGAAGAAAAGGCCATCACCAATACATCCCTTCCCTCTGCCAGATGGGGCTCCATGGCGTTCAGCCAGCGGTCCGGGTTGACTGCGGCTGTCTGAGCACTCTCACCGGCGCGCAGAGCCGCGTAAACTTCCTTAATGCTGTCGTCGCTTTTATCCTCGCGCACCTGCCCCCGGAATTCCATGCTCAGAGGAACGACGGTCAGATTCAGCTGCTCATACGTTTCCGGCCGCAGGTCGCAGCAGGAATCGGTCACAATATTGTAGTTAGGCATGAGGTTCACACTCCTGAAAATAATAGGGGAAACGGTATCATCCGAATCTTGCTCTGATTGTATCATATTTTTCCGGTCAAAAGCCACGCCCCCCGGGAAGAAAACGGCCGCATCTTTCCTCCCCGCAGTAGAATGTCCCACTCTACCGGCAGTAGAATCGGGCCGGAGGGCACTTTTGAGTGGGAAATGGGGGCTGTATTCCGCAAAACCGGTCTGTTTTATTATATTTGCAAACGTGCCCGTCCATTCGGAAAAGCGGGTTCCATCCCGCCGCGGGTGCCGCTGTCCGCACAGCCCAGCCGTACCTCAGGCAGTGGCCCAGACCGCATCTATAGAGCTTGCGGCAGACCTCCGCAGAGGTCTGCCGCGCAATTTGCTGGGGGGTTACGCCTGAACAACAGGCTTCGGCTCGCCGAGGTTCTCCACGTTGGAGTCCCTGATAAGCTTCTTGGGGCAGACCGTGGCGCACAGGCCGCAGTTGTCGCACTTGGAGTAATCGATGCGGGCAAGATTCTTTTCCACAGTAATGGCGTCCTTGGGGCAGACCTTCTTGCACAGGCCGCAGCCGATGCAGCCCACGGTACAGCCGCGGGTGGTGACAGCGCCCTTGGCAAGAGACGCGCAGGCGATGACCACGTTCCGGTCAGGCTCCACGGGGACGATCAGGTGACGGGGGCATACGTTGGCACAGGCCATGCAGCCGACGCACAGATCTTCGTCCACATGGGCAACGCCGTTGACGACCTTCATCGCGCCGTATTTACACGCCTTGACGCAGGTGCCGTAGCCCAGACAGCCGAACTTGCAGGACACAGGGCCGTTGCCGCCGATCTTGGAGGCGGCCAGACAGTCCTTCAGGCCCTCGTAGTTGCCCTTGATCTTCGCGCCCTTGGTCAGATTGCCGTCCGCGTCATAGATCTTCTCGCCGGAGCAGCGCACCAGCGCGACCTTACGGGTGACGGCTTCCGCCTTGACGCCCATGATGGCCGCCATGGCCTGCGCAGCTTCGTTGCCGCCGGAGGCGCACTTTCCGATGGGCGCTTCGCCCTTGAGGACGGCTTCGGCGTAAGCGCCGCAGCCGGCATAGCCGCAGCCGCCGCAGTTGGCGCCGGGGAGGCATTCGTTCAGCTGATCCAGCCGGGGGTCGGATTCCACATAGAAAATCTTGGACGCGGCAGCCAGCACCAGACCGAACACCAGTCCCAGACCGCCGAGAATCGCAATCGCAATCACAATTTCCATATCTTCGCCCTCCTTAGAAAACCTTCAGGCCGGAGAAGCCCATGAAGGCAAGCGCCAGCAGTCCGGCGGAAATCAGCGCGATGGGGAAGCCCTTGAAGCACGCGGGACAGTCGGCACGGTTCACCCGCTCCCGGACGGAAGCGAACAGCACGATGGCCACGGTGAAGCCCAGTCCGCCGGCAGCGCCGTTGACCACGCTCAGCAGGAAGTTGTAGCCCTTCTGCACGTTGACCAGCACCACGCCCAGAACGGCGCAGTTGGTGGTAATCAGGGGCAGATACACGCCCAGCGCCTTGTACAGCGCGGGGACGCTCTTCTTCAGGAACATCTCCACCACCTGCACGATGGCGGCAATGACCAGAATGAAGGCGACGGTCTGCATGTAGTCCAGTCCCAGCTTCACCAGCAGCACGTTGACCGCATAGCAGGCAGCAGAGGCGATCGCCATAACGAAGGTAACGGCCATGCCCATGCCCAGAGCGGTATCAATTTTCTTGGAGACGCCCATGAAGGGGCAGATGCCGTAGAACTTGACCAGAATGAAGTTCTCACTGAGAATGGCGCTGAGAATAATACCGAGAATCGCTTGCATTATTTCGCCGCCTCCTTCTTCTTATTCTTCATTTCCAGATGCTTTACAAGCCACTGGGACGCGGCAATGACACAGCCCAGCACGAGGAAGCCGCCCACAGGCATGACCATCTGCATGGCGGGATACGGAGCGGGGATGATGCGGATGCCCTCGCCGCCGTTGAGGATGCCGCCGCCGAAGGTGCCGCTGCCCAGCAGTTCCCGGATGACGCAGACGGTGATCAGCGCCAGCGTGTAGCCGATGCCCTGACACAGGCCGTCCACAGCGGACGCCAGAACGCCATTCTTGGAGGCAAATGCCTCCGCCCGGCCAAGGACGATACAGTTGACGACGATCAGCGGGATGAACACGCCCAGGCTCTGGGACAGTGCAGGCAGAAACGCCTGAATGGACAGATCGACCACGGTGACGAAGCCCGCGATGATGGTGATGTAGGCCGCAATGCGGATCTGGTTGGGAATGACCTTCCGCAGAGCGGAGATCAGAATGTTGGAGCAGATGAGAATGACGGTGACGGCCAGACCCATGCCGATGCCGTTGAACAGGCTGGTGGTGATGGCCAGCGTGGAGCACATACCCAGCAGCTGCACCAGAACCGGGTTCTTGGTCAGCAGGCCTTCCTTAAATTGCTTTTTGAAATCCATGACGCAGCCTCCTTAACCCAGATTGGCGGCGCAGGCCAGCGCGGCGGAGACGCCGGTGCAGACTGCGCGGGACGTGATGGTGGCGCCGGTGAGGGCATCCACTTCACCGCCGTCCTTGGTGACGGACACGGTGCCGCTCATGCCGATAAACTGGTCGCGGAAGGCTCTTCCCGCGTCCGTATCAGCGGCGGCGGTAGCGCCTAGGCCGGCGGTTTCCGTGTGAGAGATGATGGAAATGCCGGTGACCTTGCCGTCATTGTCCACGCCGACCATCATGGTGACGGTGCCGTTAAAGCCGGCGGGGGTCACCTGAACGGCGCAGCCATTATCGCCCTTGTAGGCGGCGGTGACCAGGCCGGTGTCGTCGGTGAAGGTCACTTCCTGACCGCCGCCGGGAAGCACAGCTTCAATGGCGTTCTGGGTCTTCTGCTCGTTCTGCGCCGCGATGCGGGGCGCGGTAACGGAGTTGACCGCGGCGAGGATCACGGCCACGACGGCGGTGATAGCCAGCAGGGTCAGCGCAATGCGAAGAACATATTTCACAGTGGATTCGGTTTTCATTTCTTTGCCGCCTCCTTCTTGGGTGCGCCGAACTTCACGGGACGGCCGATCTTATCCAGCAGCACCGCGCAGGCGTTCATGCACAGGATGGCATAGGTCACGCCCTCGCTGTAGCCGCCGAAGTAGCGGATCAGAATGGTGATGACGCCGCAGCCGATGCCGTAGACGATCTGTCCCAGCTTGGTCAGCGGGGAGGTCACGTAGTCGGTGGCCATGAAGATAGCGCCCAGCATCAGGCCGCCGCCGAACACCTGGGCGGCCATCCAGGCAATGCGGTCATTGCCCTGGGGGAACAGGAACGCCAGAATCGCCACGGTGCCAATGTAAGCCAAAGGAATCCGGGCGGTGATGACCTTGCGGTACAGCAGGTAAACAAAGCCGATGATCAGCAGCAACGCGGAGGTCTCGCCGATGCAGCCGCCGATATTGCCCAGGAACATGTCGAGGATGGATTCCTCCGGCAGCGCGCCCTGGTGCATGGCGGACATGGGGGTCGCCGCCGTGACGGCATCGGCGGTGGACAGCAGCCCCGCGGCGTTGCTGAAGCCGACCTTGACCCAGTTGCTCATAAGCACCGGCCAGCTGAACATGAAGGCGCGTCCGGCAAGGGCGGGGTTGACGATGTTCTTGCCCAGACCGCCGAAGAGCATCTTCACCAGGACGATTGCAAAGAAGTCGCCCAGAATGATCGTCCAGTAAGGAATGGTGACAGGGCAGACGAAGGCCAGCAGCACGCCGGTAACGACGGCGGACAGGTCATAGGTCTTGCAGTGCAGCTTCCGGATCTTGCAGAAGCCCCACTCAAAGAACACGCAGGCAGCGGCGCTGACCAGCGTCACCAGCAGCGCGCGGAAACCGAAGAAGTAGATGGAACCCAGCAGCGCGGGAACCAGCGCGATCAGCACATCCCGCATGATGGTCTGGGTCGTGACGGGGGAATGGGCGTGGGGCGAGCTGGAAATCGTCAGCTCATAAAAGTATTTCATCTGTGCCATTTGATCTCCACCTCCTTAAGCCTTTGCCTTTTCCCGGGCGGCAGCGTTGCGGATCATCTGCTTGCCGGCACGGAAACCCAGCACCAGAGGCACGCTGGCGGGGCAGGTGTAGGCGCAGCAGCCGCATTCGATGCAGTCCAGCAGGTTCACGGATTTCATGCCGTCCACATCGCCGTCCCGGGTGGCCTGATACATGAGAACGGGCATCAGATGCATGGGGCAGACCTCGATGCACTTGCCGCAGCGCAGGCAGTGGGGCTCCTCCACGAAGAAGTTGTTCTTCTTGCCCAGCACGGTAACGGCGTTGACGCCCTTGATGGTGGGGACGTTCAGGTCGTACTGCGCAACGCCCATCATGGGGCCGCCGGAGAGGACCTTGTAGGGGTTCTCGGAGTGGCCGCAGGCGTCGATCAGGTCGTTGAAGCTGGTGCCGATGGGAACCAGCAGATTCTTCGGCTCCATAAGGATGTCGCCGGACACGGTGACGATTCTCTTGATGAGTGGCATTCCGTCGTACACCACATCGTGGATGGCGCGGGTGGTCGCAGCGTTGAATACCGCGCAGCCCACCGCGGCGGGCAGACCGCCGGAGGGAACTTCCCGGCCGGTGACGGCGTAGATCAGCTGCTTTTCAGCGCCCTGCGGGTACTTGGCAGGCAGCACATCCAGTACGATACCGTCCAGCTGGTGCTCCTTCAGCGACTGAATGGCTTCCGGCTTGTTGTCCTCGATGGCAATGTGTCCCTCTGTCAGGCCGAAGATCTTCATGATGATCTTCAGACCCTTCATCAGCTCCGCCGGATGCTCCCGGCACAGCCGGTCGTCAGCCGTTATGTAAGGCTCGCACTCGCCGGCGTTGATGATGACGGTATCCACCTTGCCGATGCCGCCGGAGAGCTTGACGTGGGTGGGGAAAGTCGCACCGCCCATGCCGACGATGCCGCCCTCCCGGATAATGCCGATCAGCTCTTCCGGGCTGAGTGCGTCCACCTCTTCCTGCGTGCGGGGCTTGATGTCCTCACACAGGGTATCCAGATGGTCATTCTCGATCACCACACTCATCACGGTGGTACCGCTGGTGTGGGCGCGCATTTCCACAGCCTTGACCGTACCGGAGACGGAAGCGTGGACAGGCACGCACAGTCCCTGATTATCGCCGATCTTCTGACCCACGGTCACCGGGTCACCCTTCTTCACGAGGGGGTTGCAGGGGGCGCCGATATGCTGGGACATGGGGATCACAACGATATCCGGCTCGGGGAAAACCTGAGTCTCCTTGTCGCAGGCATACCACTTATTTTCTTTGGGATGGACCCCGCCGAAAAAAGAAAACGCCATATTTACTTCACCTCTTTCAAATTTCGCGGCACACACCGCACTGTACGCCCCTTATTCTACTTCATCCGGAGCCATTTGTCCACAGCGAATTTGTCATTTTAAACAAAAAATTTGTATAAAGCTCCAATTGTATCGATATAAATAGACGAAATGCATACTTTTTCCCACTATTGGGGAAATGTCTCCGCCCGAGCGGAGGGCTTCAGAAAGCAGCAGAAACGGCCGTTTCCGCCACTTTCCCGAGCCGCAGAATGTTTGTAAAAGAAGCGCAGAAAGCCCCACGAATCGAGGCTTTCTGCGCTCAGTTTATTCTCTCAGCAAATGATCCGCGTACTTTTCCGCCATGGCGCGCCAGTTTTCCAGCGACTGCCCCATGTCCGCGCCGCAGGATTCCCGGTACAGCGCCCAGACGAACCAGTAATAGGCAATGATGGCAGTATAGGCCATGTAGTGGAAGCGGCCGGACACGTCGTATCCGTTTCCCAGATACTCTTTGATGAACCGTTCCGCGTCCGGGAAGTCGTACATGGCGTCTACGATGTAGTAGCCAACGTCAATTCCGGGGTCGGAAAAGCCTGCGTACTCCCAGTCGATGAGAATTACGTCCCCGTCAGGCAGGAGCATCCAGTTGGGGCGGTAGGTATCGCCGTGGCAGAAGCATTTTTCCACGCCGTCGCCCAGCGTCATCTGATAGAGTCTGCCGATTTTTGCTTTCAGCGCTTCGTGGGGAGCGAAGCAGTTGGGGTCTTTTCCGGTAAGCAGCTTCTGCATACTCAGCGCGTCCTCCCATGGGCGCATCCCGTAGTCCACTTTCACGTCCGAAGCATGGAGCCTCCGCAGGACGGACAGCACCTTTTTAGAGTCGGCGAAGCTGTCGTAGTCCGGCTCCCGGAATTGGGGGACAAACCGGGAGATCTTCCACCCCTCGTTGACATCGGCGTAGATGTATGTCGGGTCGATGCCCAGCTGCTTCGCCTTTATGAGGGAAGTCTTCTCGTTGCGGCGGTTGATGATGCTGTCGGTGCCGTCCCCCGGGTGGCGGTAGATGTAGTCCACACCGTCGATCTTGAAAATGAAAGACGTGTTGGTCATGCCCTCGCTGACGTTCCGGAAGTCCACAATGTCTTCCTCGTCGCAGCGGAAAACCAGCTTGATGTTCCGGATAATGCCGCTGTGGGTGTGGCTCAGGTATTGGGTGTCGAACTGGCGAAGCTCCTCGAAATAGTCAAACTCGAAGATCGTGCCGGGGGTGTATTCCTTATAATACATGGGCGGCAGCTGGGCAAGGTAGTCCTTCACCAGCCACTCCCAGAAGCAGGCGTGGTAGCGGCCGACCTCCCGGTCGGCTTCGGCAAGGGCGATAAAGGCGTCGGAGAATTCTTTTCGCCAGAAGGAATGCCCCAGCAGCACACGTCCCGCGTCCCGGTTTTCTGCCATCCGGATGATTTTTCCGTCGCCGTCCGTGTCCACGTACAGTTCGTTCACCGCTTCGCTGACGGACAGACCGGCGTAAAAGGTCTGGTATTCAAAGCGGTTGAAGGGATTTTCCACAAAATAGCTGTCACTGACGCAGACATAGGTGTTTTTCAGCTCGTTTCGGGCGAGGTACAGGCTTTCAATGTTGTTCTTGATGTTGAACGCGTCGTTGATGATGAATTTAACGCCGTACTTCTCCTTCAGGTAGAAGAACATTTCCTTTTTATAGCCCAGAACCACCGTGATGTCGTCAATTCCGGCGGCCTTCAGCTGCTGAATCTGGCGCTCGATCAGCTTTTCACCCTTCACCTCGAACAATCCCTTTGGCTGCTCTAAGGAGAGGGGGATGAATCGGGTGGAAGCGCCCGCCGCCAGAATGACCGCGTTGTCCACCCGGTAGGGTTCCAGCGCCGCAAGACCCGCCCCGGTCAGAGCGCCGGTGTCCCGGGCAATCAGCCCCGCGTCCGTCAGGGCGTTGATGGCGGCCTGATCGTCCAGCGCGCGGGTGCGGTCAATGTCCGACGTGCAGCCGCCCCGGCCCTGCCTGCCGTTATACAGGTCGTTGAGAATGTAAAACTCGTGTTTTGTCATAGGAACCCGCCTTTACGCCTTGTTCCGGGAGGTCAATCCCCGGAGCATCATGGGAAGAATGCTTTCCCGGCAGCTTTCGTAGGACTTCCCGCCGAGGTACAGCCGCTCCACCCGAAGACAACTGAGTTTGTCCTTGGGGACGGTGTACGGGTTTTCCGACAGCACAGCCATGTCCGCGATTTTCCCGGCTTCCAGACTGCCCCGTTCCTGTTCATCAAAGGCCGCCCATGCGCCGTTGTAGGTACACATCCGCAGAGCGTCCTGAACGGAGACCGCCTGACCGGCGTTATCATTGTTCACCGCTCTGTCCATCCATGCGATGGGGTCTGGGGTGGTGCAGGGGGCGTCGGAGCCGAAGGAAACCACGATGCCGTTGTCCCGGAACGTTCGGATGGGGTTCAGCTTTTCCAGGCGGTCATGACCCAGAATGTGTTCCAGATAATCGTCCGGTTCCTGCTTCCAGCCGATGAACGCACTCTGCATGGGCATCTGGATATGATAGTCCCGGCAAATTTGAATGCCCTCCGGGGTGGGCAGGCAGTCGTGGATGATGCCGTGGCGGTGGTCTTCTCTTGGGTAATCGTCCAGCGCCGCTTTTATCGCACGGCAGGCCTGGTCAAATGCCTTGTCGCCGATGGCGTGCAGCTCGATCTGCAATCCCGCCCGGTTGGCGTCCTTGCAGAAATCGATGACCTTCTGATCGTCGTAGTACAGCACGCCCTCGCCGCCGGTTTCGTCGGCGTAGGGGGCGTTCAGCGCCGCGTCGTGGGAACCGAAGCAGCCGTCCAGCGCGCAGGCGAAGCAGCCGCCGATGCGGGGAAGATGCCGGCTGGTGGCCGTTTTCACGTTCATACTCTGGGGGAATACCCGGATTTGGAACCCGTTTTTCAGTCCCTTGGCAAAGAGCTTTTCCAGTGTGATGTCCAGATCCCCCGCGAAGCCCACGCCGCTGACGGTGTGGACGCAGCCAATCCCCCGGCTTGCCTGAAAATCCACCGCCGATTGCATATTGTGAATCAACTCGGGAATGGACAGAGAATTGGTCAGCGCGTTGGAGAAGGCGAAAAACGCCTCCTGATTCATTTCCCCCGTGTCCGGGTGGTAGCCGCGAAGGTGCTTTACCTTGCTTTCCATGGCGTTCAGGAGTCTGGAATTGACAATGCAGGCGTGGCCGTCGTATTTTACCACCATAATTTCCTTGTCGGGACACACGGCATCCAGCTCCTGACGGCTGATGAGCCGCCCCTCCTTTACGCAGTAGGGGGACGCGCCGAAGGCGATCAGCGTTTTCTTAGGAGACTGCGCCGCGAACTGCTTCACCATCTCCATGATCTCGGCGTTGGACGCCGCGTCCATGACGTTCAGACCCGCGTGGAAAGTGGAGAAGGACGCAAAGTGCTGGTGTGTGTCCGCAAAGGCGGGAATAAGGGCTTTTTCACCCAGTTGAATGACCTCGGCGGAGCGGTACTGTTCTGGCAGGTCGTTTCCCACGTATACGATTTTTCCCCCGTCTTCCACGAGATAACGGGCAACGTCGTTATTCTGATTGACCGTCAGGATATGGCCTTCGTAGCATTTCATAGCGTGCCCTCCGTTCGGTAGGTGGGGTCCAGCTGGGCAAGCTCGTAATAGTTGTCGATCTCCATGATGTCCGACTTCCGGCACTGGCGGATCTCCACGGCATATCGCTCCTTCCGGAGCACCAGAGGGATGAATTCCCAGAAATAGTCTTTCCCGCCGGCTTCCCCGTAGACCTGCCGGAAGTCCTCCCGCAGGCGGGCACTGTCCGCTTGCGTCCAGTAGGAAATGCCATAGTAGTTGTAGCAGAAGGTGTTTCCCTTCTGGTAGTTGATGATGTGACCGTTTCCGTCCATCTGGAAGCTCCAGTCGTCGGTTTCCAGAGAATATGCGCCGAGGATGTTGCTGGCGTACTGGTACTTGGTGATGATGCCGGGATTGGTGATATATAAGTCCGCTTCGCACAGGTAGCAGCCGTCCAGCTTATTAAGCCCCGCCATGACGGAGGAAATGTTGTTGGTCTTACTGTAAATGTCGTTGTCTACCAGCGTCAGGAAGGGGTACTTTTCCAGCAGCGCGTCAAAGCATTCCTTCCGGTAGCCCCGCACAACGGTGATGTCCCGAATCCCAACCGCCGCCAGTGCGTCCAGCAGCGTTTCCAGAATGCGCACGCCGTTCACCGTCACCAGAGGCTTGGGACGGTCAGCAGTGGCGGGCATCATCCGGGAGCCGAACCCGGCGGCGAGAATGATGGCGCGTTTCACCCGGTAAGGCTCCAGCGCAGCCAGACCGGCGTCCATGACGGCGAGGGTGTCCCCGTCCTGGGTGATCCAATGTTTCGCCGCCAGCTGCTCCAGACACCGGGAAATCTCCCCACCGGAGATCGTCAGAGTGTCCGACAGCTCCCGGAGAGAATATTGCCCCGCTCCGTTCCGCTCCAGATGGGAAAGCACCTCAAATTCATATCGCGTCATGTTACCGGATCCTTTCTGCCGAAGCGGGCGTTGTTATCTCCTTCTAACTATACTACATGCCCGGAAGAAAATCAACGGCGGCGTCAGAGAGAAGCTTCTCTCCGACGCCGCCGGTGCGTTATTTTCTTTTACAGCCCGAACTGAATCGCACAGAAGGCCGCATAAATGCACAGCAGGAGGATGCCCTGCCAGCGGTGGAGCTTTTTGGTGGTCAGTGCTGGGATAGTCAGCAGCGCCATGACGACGAGCATCAGCGGCATGTCCAGAATCAGGGAGGAATTGATGCCGAAGATGGTCTTGCCCACGGGAACCTCAAACGGCGCGAGGGTGACGGACACACCGGAAACCAGCACCAGATTAAATAGGTTCGCGCCGATGATATTGCCGACGGACAGCGAGCCGTGGCCTTTCACCAGAGAGGTGATGGCCGTGACCAGCTCAGGCAGGCTGGTGCCGAGAGCGACGAAGGTCAGAGCAATGACCGTCTCCGGCACGCCCAGCTCCTTGGCGATGATGGTGCCGTTGTCCACCAGCAGGTTCGCGCCCACGGCAATGACCGCCGCGCCAACCACCAGGAGCAGCAGCTCCTTCCACAGAGGGACGGACGTGCCGTCCTCGTGGGGTTCCTCGTCCTGGGGAGCGGGGGTTTTGATGCCCTGACGGACGGTGACGACCATGTAGAAGACAAACATCGCCAGCAGCACGATGCCCAGCGGCCGGGTGAACTCCCCCATCCCGTAGGCGGCGAAGCAGTAGACGGCGGCGGCGACGAAGAAGAAAATCACCGGCTTCTTCATGGACTGCACATCCACGGGGGCGGGACGGACGGCCAGGGTGATGGCGGCAATGAGAGACGTATTGCAGATAATGGAGCCGATGGCGTTGCCGTAGGACATGGCGCCCTGACCGTTCAGTGCGCCGGTGGCGGATACCATCACCTCCGGCAATGTGGTGCCGATGGACACCACCGTGGCGCCCACGATGATCTCGGGGATGTGGAACCGCCGGGCAAGGCCGGTGGCGCCGTCCACGAACCAGTCGCCGCCCTTGATGAGCAGCACAAGACCAAGTGCGAATAACAAAACGGGTACAAGCATAATGATTCTCCTTTTCCTTATTGGGGTTTTCCCCGAATCATAATGGTATATCCGAAGGACAGCGGGGAAGCTCTGAATCAAAGATTCCCAAAATAAAAAACCTGCCCACATCCGAACGGATATGTCAGGTCTGAAAAAGAGACAGATCATGCATAACCGAAAGGACGGATATACATGAGTCTGGCAAATTAAAGCAAGCCAGGCTTTCGCCGTACTGTTGACTTGCTGCGCGGCGGAAACCGTGCTTGCTACTCCCCCACATGTTTATTACATTCATTACACGTAAGGATTATACCACGTTTGTCCGGGAAGTCAAGACACTCCGGCAAAATCTTTGAAAAAGCTTTCCTGTGAGCGCATCCGGATAAAAACCGGAGTGGCGCCGTCAGCGCTGCGCCACTCCATTTGAAACGGAACATTCCCGCTCATGGCCCCGTTTTTTACCATCCGCACGAACCGGTGCGGTTCATTTGGGGTGTGCCCTCACATTATTTCTGCCCTTCCCAGAAGGGTTCCGGCTTGGTGCATGAGGCGCAGTTTCCTTCGCAGTTCCGGGGCTTGAACTGCAGCTCCTGACTCTTGACGCTCACTGTGGTGCAGGGGGGGATGGAATGGGTGATAAAGACGTTGGAGCCGATGACGCTGTCCCGGCCGATCACCGTGCCGCCGCCAAGGATAGACGCGCCGGCGTAAATGGTCACATTGTCCTCGATGGTGGGGTGGCGCTTCTTTCCCCGCAGGCTCTGTCCGCCCCGGGTGGTCAGCGCGCCAAGCGTCACGCCCTGATAGACCTTCACGTGGTCGCCGATGACCGTGGTCTCGCCCACCACAATGCCGGTGCCGTGGTCAATAAAGAAATACCGGCCGATGGTGGCGCCGGGGTTGATGTCGATGCCCGTGACGCTGTGGGCGTGCTCCGTCATGATCCGGGGGAGCATGGGGACTTTCAGCATATACAGCACATGCGCCAGCCGGTACACCGTGATGGCGAACAGCCCGGGATAGCAGAAGATGATCTCGTCCGTGCTGAAGGCGGCGGGGTCGCCGTCGTAAAATGCCTCCACGTCTGTCTGGGCCACCGCCCGGATGCCGGGAATTGCCCGGAAGAACTGCAAACTCAGCTCCTGCGCCGTTTCCTGCGCTTCCCGCTCCGTCCTGTCGACCCGCAGGGCGATAGCGATCTGCTTGTTCAGATTGTACATCACGTCCTCAATGAGCATGGAGAGGTTGTGCTTGGTGTTGTAGATGCGGTAGGCTTTGTCCCGGGAGGAGCCGGGGTAGACAATGCGCAGAAGCTTGCCGATCATGTCAATGACCACGGCTTTGTCCGGGTGCTGGAAGGGGTCGAGCTTGTCGATGTCCCGGCCGTGGCGGTAATCCTCCAGAATGCCGTCCACAATGCCTTCGATTTCCTTTTCGATGGGGGTCATAGGTATCCCTCCTTGTGTTCTTGATCTCAGTTTAACATATGCAAAGGGCAAAGTCAATGAAACACTCCGGCACATTCCTCTTGCATTTCCCGGCCATATCAGGTATAATCATCCCAAAATCAATCCCAATATCAGGAGGGACTTTTTATGGAAAACGAAAACATGGAACAGGAAGAAAGCATTCTGACCCTGACCGACGAAAACGGACAGGATATGGACTTTGAATACCTGGATTGCCTTACCTACGAGGGCAAGGAATATCTGGTACTGATGCCCGCAGACGAGCCGTCCACCGAGATCGTGATCCTCGAGGTGGAGCCGGTGGACGAGGAAAATGAAAATTACCTCGCCGTGGAGGACGAGGCAATTCTGGATGCGGTCTACGGACTGTTCAAGGAAAAGTATAAGGACATTCTGACCTTCGAGGAAGAGTAAGCCGGGGCGGCGCTGCCCGCCCGGAAAAAAACAGCCGTTTTTGGGCTGCTTTTTCAAGCCTCCGGTGCAGCCATCGCGATGTCCCGTACCACTTCCCCTGCCAGAATCAGCCCCGCCGTTCCCGGCACGAAGGCCGAGCTGCCGGGGATCTGGCGCTTGCCAAGGGCGGCGGCTTCCGCCTCCCAGCCGGTTGGGGTAAGGGCCTCCTCTTTGGAATAGACGACCTTTAAGTGGCGGATGCCCCGCTTGCTCAGTTCCCGGCGCATAACCCGCGCCAGAGGACACATGGAGGTCTTGGTGATATCCGCAACCTCAAACATGGACGCGTCCAGCTTGTTGCCGGTGCCCATGCAGCTGATGATGGGCGTCCCGGCGTCGTGGGCGTTCTGAACCAGCGCCAGCTTGCCGGTGACGGTGTCGATGGCGTCCACGATGTAGTCGTATTGGGTAAAATCGAACTGCCCCGCGGTCTCGGGGGTATAGAAAACGGCATAAGTCCGCACGACGCACGCGGGATTGATAGAAAGCACCCGCTGCTTTGCCGCGTCCACCTTCCGCATCCCCACGGTATCATATGTCGCGAGGATCTGCCGGTTCAGATTGGACAGGCTGACGGTGTCGTTGTCAACGAGATCAAGCTGCCCCACGCCGCTGCGGGTCAGGGCTTCCAGTGTGTAGCCGCCGACTCCGCCCAGCCCGAACAGGGCGACCCGGGCATTCTGCAGCCGCTCCAGCGCTTCGGCGCCCAGCAGCATTTCGGTACGGATAAATTGTTCGCGCATGTTCGCTTCCTCCCCCAAAGTCTGATCGTTTTATATCATGCCTCCGAAACAAAGTCAATGGGGGCACCGGCCGGGAGGAGCATGGAATCAGAAAGGAATCTGGGTATGACAGTGAATACAAAGAGATATCTGGCAGCAGCCCTGTGTGCCGTTATGCTTCTGGAGGGCCTGACGGGCTGCGGAAAAAAGCCCCCCGCGAAGGCGGAGACTACCGCCCCGTCCGCGGCGGAGACTACCCAGCCCACCGTCCCGGCGACGATGCCGCAGGACGGCAATCCCGGCGACGTGACCTGCAAGGGCAGCTATACGGCGGATTCCGTCAACGCTTCTGCCGTGGTGGCGACCGTCGGAAACGAGCAGCTGACAAACGGGCAGCTGCAGGTCTATTACTGGATGGAAGTCGCCTCTTACCATCAGGCAGCGCACGAGACTGCCCCGGACTTTGATAAGCCTCTGGACACCCAGCCCTGTGAAATTGACACCAGCGTCGCCAGCTGGCAGCAGTATTTCCTGAAACGGGCGCTGAACAGCTGGCACAGCGCTCTGGCGCTGTCGCTGCAAAGCGTGGACGAGGGCATCCCCACAGAGGAAGCCTACCAGCCCAACATGAAAAACCACGAGACCTACATGTCCGGCAAACCTGCCACGGCCTATCTCTACGGCTACAATAAGAATTACCGGCTCAACACTCTCCACGAACAGTATCTGGAGGACATTCCCCAGGCGCTGGCGGCTCTGGCGGAAAAGTACGGCTTTGCCGACGTTTCCGCATTGGCGAAGGATATCGCCGGTGCGTCGGCGGAGGACCTGACCGCCTGCATGGAGCTGTACAACCGGGGCTATATGTACGATACCGCCCTGAGCTACTACATCGCGCCCACCGAAGAAGATGTGGAAGCCTACTTCACGGAACATGAGTCGGATTATGCCGAAGCGGGCATTACCCGCAGCAGCGGCAAGCTGGTGGACATCCGCCACATTCTGCTGATCCCGCAGGTGCCGGAGGACGGGACGGGAACCGTCACCGTGGCGCCGGACGGCACCGTGACCTGTTCCGAAGATTTGTGGGACGCGTGCCTTGCCTCCGCCCAGACGCTGGTGGAGGACTACGAGAAAGCTTTGGCAGCGGACAGCAAGCGCGGCGACAACAGATCCACCAATGACGCTATCTTCGCGGATTTGGCCAATAAAAATTCCGCGGACGCCGGTTCCGCGCTGGACGGCGGACTGTACCAGAAGCTGCATAAGGGGCAGCTGACCCCCGTGCTGGACGACTGGTGCTTTGACGATGCCCGCCAGAGCGGGGACGTGGACATCCTCCGTTCAGGTTTGGGCTATCATATCGTCTTTTTCAAGGGCAGCACCGACATCTGGTACGACGCCGCCCGGGAAGACCTGACCGCCGCCCTTGGCGGGGAGAAGATCGCACAGGCGCGGGAGAAATACCCTGCCGAGATCGACTACAGCGCCATTGCGCTGGGCACCGCGGCGCAGACCGCCCCGGTGACTGCCTCTGACCTGCTCTATCCCGACGTTGGGCACCAGCGCTACCCGGAAGCCCAGCTCTATCTCCAGCAGGATTACCCCACCACCATGTACGGCGCGTACCGGATCGTCACCCACGGCTGCGGCATCACCACCATGGCCATGCTGGCGACCTACATGGCCGACACCGAGCTGACGCCGCCGGAGATGTGCCGTCGCTACGGCGGCTACTGCTACGATCATGGCACCGACGGCAGCCTGTTCGTCGTCGCCCCGGCGCAGATGGGCTTTTACCTGAAGAAAAAGACCTTCGAGTGGCGGGAAGCCAGAGACGCCATGCGGGAGGGCTATGTGGTGGTCTGCGTCCAGACCAAGGGCTACTGGACGCGAGGCGGACACTATCTGCTGCTGGAAAAGATGTTCGACGACGATGTGATTCAGGTACGGGACTCCAACATTTACAACTACGGAAAGCTGGAAGGCCACAAGACCGACCGCTTCGACTTTTCCACGGTGGTACCCTCGGGGACGGCCTACTGGATCTTTGAAAAGAAGATCGTAACGATCCCCGCCTGCGCCCGCTGCGGCGGAACAGAGAAAGGCGCGCCGGAAGCACTGCTCACGGAGGATTACCTCTGCGAAAAATGCGCCGCCGCCCTGCTGAGACGGGGTACATATCTGGAATATAGTGGCGTTTGAATGATGAAAAAACTCCCAACCGAGGGAAATCGGTTGGGAGTTTTTTGTGCTGTAAGTGGTATTTCCGCTATCCTGCAAGCGAGTTAAAGTCTGTCTCTGGCCAATTCACGCTTGATTTCTGCCTGACGTTTTTTCAGATTTTCTTTTTCATATCTTAATTCCGGTCTGTTAAGCGCCGCAATTTCGGCATCTATGCAGGACTTGTTTTTCTGTTTGGCAATCTCACATTCCTGGGAAAGTCTATCCAATTTGGGCCGTTCAATCGTGTTAAGACGCTCTGTAATTGCGTCCCTTTCTTTGCTTTTAAAAAGACCGCCAAGGTCGGCACGGGCTTTTTCCAACTCGTGAATCAGCGCTCTTTGCTTTGCCACTTCAATTTCCTCCGGAATTTTCTCGGTTCTCTTTTTGTTCAATGCCGCAATCTGGGGAGAAACCTCTTTTGAAACCGCATCGATTTGCGCCTGTAAATCAGTCAGTTTGTTATTCACCGATTCCAACTCAGCTTCAAGCGCTGCTTTCTCTGCTGTATGTTCTGCCCAGTACGCAGCCACTCGCTTCTCCTTTTCCCTGGGATCATAGTTTTGCTGACTCATGTGGTTATTCAGATTGTAAGACCCGGTCTGTGATACCACAGCCGTAGGCTGAGCGCTCTTTACAGGGGTATTCTCAGTCCCTCGGATGCCAGGGATTTCCGCTTTTTTATCCGTGTTATCTTTGAGATTTTGCAGTAAATCAATGATTTCGCCCAATGCAAAAATGAGAAAATTGACAACCAGAACAGACGCAAGAATAATCGTTAGTACTACAGCGTCCAATTCTAATTCTTTGTTAATCAGCAAAGTAAGGATAAATCCGGCCGCAGCATTCACATAAGCGTATACCTGCAAAATTCTTGCAACGATGTTATTGGATTTCAGTGGATTCATATTCTTCATCCTTCCTTCTTCGCTTTGATTTGTCTCGGGCATTCCACATTGGCCGGTATTCTCCAACGCCCACGCACTTTCTCAGCTTTGACCACAGCGGAAAGTTGGTTGGACTTGCACCACTTCCTGATGGTTTCTTCGCTGAAGCCCCAGCGTTCAGCAGCTTCTTTTGTTGTCATGTACTCCATAGTTTTTTCCTCCTTTTCTGTATAGGGACATGGCTACATCATACATCAAAGCATCAAGTAATGCAATATGTAATTTATACAATATTAGTTGATGTTAATTTGTGAAACTATCACCGATACTATATGCTGAGGTGACAGTAAATGTATATGCGAATTCGCAAAGCGCGTGAGGAACTGGGCTACACAAGGGAGAAATTCGCGGAAAAACTGGATGTCAGTGTTTCTTATCTGGCAGAGTTGGAACGCGGTAGAACCGGGATTTCTGTAAAAATGTTAATTAAGGTTTGTAAGGTGCTTGGCCTGTCGGCGGATTATGTCCTGTTCGGCAGTGACAGGCCGGAAGATTCCAAACGGCTCGATGCCATTCGCCGGATTGATGAGAAGTATTTGCCCCTTCTGGATAAAGTAATTGCAGAGCTGCTTACGTTGAGCGGCGAATAGATCATCATTAAATAAAACGCTCCTGCTTTATTGGGTGTGAAATCCCCAATAAAGCAGGAGCATTTTTCAGAACGATAAAATTTGCTCGCGAAGTTCAAACGGAAACGCCAAAACGTCTAGGGAATCCCTCAATACTGCGCCGCCTCGGCGGACTTGAGCTGCAATTGAAGCCTATCCGCAATCAGGGCGATAAACTCACTATTCGTAGGTTTCCCCTTGGTATTGCTCACCGTATACCCAAAGAACCTTTGCAGGGTATCCAGATCCCCCCGGTCCCAGGCTACCTCGATGGCGTGGCGGATGGCACGCTCCACCCGGCTGGGGGTCGTCCCGAAGGTTTTCGCCACCTGGGGATAGAGTACCTTCGTGATGGCGTTGATTACGTCCATGTCGTTTACCGCGATAATGATGGCCTCCCGCAGATACTGGTAGCCCTTGATGTGGGCGGGAACGCCGATCTCGTGGATGATGCCCGTGACCATGGACTCGATGCTGGTCTTGTCCGGACGGCGCTTCTCCGCGGATTTCTGACCGTCGCCGCCCCGGATCTCCTCAAGCCGCTCCACCAGCGCGGTCATATCGCAGGGCTTCAGCATCAGATACCGCACCCCCAGATTGGCCGCCGCCGCGGACACGTACTGCGTCACGAAGACGGAGGTCGCCAGGGTGATGGGGCGGCGCTCCATGCCGGATACGGCTTTCAGAACGCTGATGCCGTCCTTCTTGCTCAGCATCAGATCCAGCACCAGAACGTCGGGCTTCCGCTCCTCCACCATGCGAATGGCCTGTTCCCCGTCGCTGGCCGTTCCAACGACCTGGAAACCGTCGGCGTGCTGCAATGCGGCGGTCAGGGCGGTGCAGAAGTCGTCCGCGCTGTCCGCGATCAATACGGTTGTTACATGTTCCATATACAGTCCTCTCCTGTCATGTAAAAGATTAGATTTTGCTCCCCAATGCCACGAATCACGAAAACCCGTGTGCGACAAATAAAGAATACCATGAAGCACGCGGTTTTGCAAGGAAAAACAAAAATAATCGCTCGTCAAAAACAGCGCGTTTTCGACAATTTCGTCGGATATCGAGAACTTTTCTACATTTTTCGACAAAATGCGGCAGTCCGCGCGGACAGTTGACGGAAGGGGAAGACTGATGTAAAATGGCCGTGAATACTGTCAGGAGGGACAAATCATGAACGAAGTATGGAATCTGGACGTCATTTACCGCGGCTTTGACGACCCCGCCTTTGCCGCGGACATGGAAAAACTGGAGAAGCTTGTACAGGATTACGCGGCCTTCGCCGGGGAACTGGATAAGCAGACGCCCCTGGACGGCCTGAAAAAAGGCGTCGCGCTGGAAGAATCCCTGTCGGAGCTTTCCGGGAAGCTGGTGGAATACGCTTTCCTGCGTCAGTCGGCCAACACCCGGGACGCGGAGGCAGGCTCCCGACTGGGACAGGTGATGCAGATCCTCACCGGCGCTGCCGGCGCGCAGGCGCAGTGGCGGGAGTGGGTGTCGGAAATCCCCGATTTGATGACGCTTGTGGGCAGCGATGAGACGCTGAAGGACTACACCTTCCTGTTTGAAAGCCTGCTGCGAAACAGCACCCACCTGCTGGGCAGCCTTGGAGAGCAGATCAGCGCCAAGCTGTCCATGTCCGGCTCCAGCGCGTGGAGCGACCTGCAGGAATATCTGACCAGCACCGTGCCGGTGAGCTACAACGGCGGGACGACCAATCTGTCCGCCATCCGCAATCTGGCCTATGACCCCGACCCAGCCGTGCGGAAAGCGGCCTATGAAGCAGAGCTGAGCTGCTACGACCGGATCAAGGACGCCGTGGCCTTCGCCCTGAACTCCATCAAGCTGGAGACCATTTCGGACTGCCAGCTCCGTGGCTATGCGTCGCCCCTTGACCGGACGCTGGAAAAGTCCGACATGAAGCGGGAGACCTTAGACGCCATGCTGGGGGCGATGGAAGAATACATGCCCAAATTCCGGCAGTACCTCCGCGCCAAGGGAAAGGCGCTGGGCCACGAAAACGGCCTGCCATGGTACGATTTGTTCGCGCCCATGGGCAAATCTACTGCGCGGTACACCACGGAAGACGCCAAGCGGATTCTGGTGGAGCTGTTCTCCACCTTCGATTCCGAGCTGGCGGACATGGTGGCGCGCGCCTTTGACGAGGAATGGATCGACTTCTATCCCCGGGACGGAAAGTCCGGCGGCGCGTTCTGCGCCGGGGTGGCGTGCATCGGCCAGAGCCGCATTCTGACCAATTTCGACGGCACTTTCGGCGATATCGTGACCCTTGCCCACGAGCTGGGACACGCTTTCCACAACCAGTGCATCCGTACCCACCGGCCGCTGAACCGGGATTACTCCATGCCCGTGGCGGAGACCGCGTCCACCTTCAACGAGTGCGTGGTCATGGCGGCGGCCATCCGGCAGGCAAAATCCCACGACGAGGAGCTGGCGCTCATCGAGTCCCAGCTTCAGGACGTCACCCAGATCATCTGCGACATCTATTCCCGGTACCTGTTTGAGAGCATGGTGCTGGAAAACCGGGAGAAGCAGTTCATGAACGCGGAGACTCTGTGCGGCATGATGCTGAAGGCGCAGGAGCAGTCCTACGGCGACGGTCTGGACGCAAGCTTCCGCCATCCCTATATGTGGGTCTGCAAGAGCCACTACTACGGCTCGACCTTCTATAACTATCCCTACGCCTTCGGCGGTCTGTTCGCCCGGGGACTGTACGCCCAGTACGAGCGGGAGGGCGCGGCTTTCGTGCCGAAGTACAAGAAGCTGCTGCGCACCACCACCGTCGCCACGGCGGAGGATGTCGCCAAGGTGGCGGGCATTGACCTGACAGACAAGGAATTCTGGCGCGGCGCGTTGCAGACCGTCGCCCAGCAGATCGATCTGGTCTGCGGACTTCTTGAGGAGGGAAAACAGTAATGGACAGCCGGACAAAAGCACTGTGTGATTTTCTGAATGCAGCCCACAGCGTGTATCACGCGCAGGCGTATCTGGCCGAGACGCTGAAAAATGCCGGTTATACCCGGCTGTACGAGCAGGACGAATGGGCGCCTGCCCCCGGCGGGAAGTATTTCCTGATCCGGGGCGGCTCTGCCCTCGTGGCGTTCCGGGTGCCGCAGGGAAGCCCCAAGGGCTTCCTCATGAGCGCCAGCCATTCCGACCGTCCCACCTTCAAGGTCAAGGAGAATTTTGAGCTTGCCGCCGCCTACACCCGCATGGCTGTGGAGCGCTACGGCGGAATGCTGATCTCCCCATGGCTGGACCGTCCCCTGTCCATCGCGGGACGGGTGACGGTGGAGACGGAAGCCGGTGTGGAGACGAAGCTGCTGGACATCGACAGAGACCTGCTGCTCATCCCCAACGTCGCCATCCACATGAACCGTCAGGCGAACGAAGGCTACAAATGGAACCCGGCAGTGGATACCCTGCCCCTCATCGGCGGCGCGGGCACGGCAGGCAAGCTCCCGGCGCTGCTGGAGACGGAAGCGGGCGGAAAAATTCTGGGACACGACCTGTATCTTTACATCCGGCAGAAGGCATCGGTCTGGGGCGTTGACGAAGAATACATTTCCTCCGCCGCGCTGGACGATCTGGAATGCGCATGGGGCTGCACGCAGGGCTTCCTCAAGGGCGGGGACAGCGCGTCCATCCCGGTTCTGTGCGTTTTTGACAGCGAGGAGGTCGGCTCCGTTTCCCCGCAGGGTGCGGGCTCGTCTCTGCTGGAGGATACGCTGGGCAGAATTTGCGACGGCCTGAAGCTGAACCGTGGGCGGATGCTGGCGCAGTCTTTTCTGGTGTCCGCGGACAATGCCCACGCCATCCACCCCAACCACCCGGAGTATGCCGACCCCGGCAACGCCCCGGTCATGGGCGGCGGACTGGTGATCAAGTACAACGCCAATCTCAGCTACTGCACCGACAGCGTCAGCGCCGCAGTGTTCCGGAAAATCTGCGGCAGGGCGGGCGTCAAGGTGCAGACCTACCACAACCGGGCTGATCTTCCCGGCGGCTCTACGCTTGGCAGAATCTCCCTTGCCCACGTGAGCGTCCCCACGGTGGACATCGGCCTTGCCCAGCTGGCCATGCACTCGTGCTACGAGACGGCCGCCGTGTCCGACGCCATCGACTTAGAAACCGCCATGACCGCCTACTACGGCTCGACACTGGAAGCAACGGAGAGCGGCTTTTCCATCCTGTAAAAAGCCCGGATTAGCAAACTGCCCAAAAACTATTATCCAAAATTGTAGAAACCAACCATTGCGTGTTCTTGCAGAATATGGTAACATTTATTTATCCAGGTGGATTCTGTCTACTCCACATAATAGACAGAATACCGCTAAAATAAAGGAGGATAAACCCGTCTGACGCACGGTGCGGCAGTGTGGAGACCTGTCGTAATGCTCCCGGAATATTGCTTTCCGGTCAGTGAGAACGCATGCGAAAATGGTAGGTGCGTTCGGCGTCGAAACAGTATGGCAAGTGTAACCCTGAAGAACGTAAAGAAGATCTACCCCTTCAACGGCGACGACGCAAAGAAGAAGAAAAAGAAGAAGGGCGAGGAGACCACCGAGAAGAAGGTGAACCTGCAGATCACCGACAAGGGTGTCGTGGCAGTGCAGGAGTTCAGCCTGGACATCAAGGACAAGGAATTCATCGTTCTGGTCGGCCCCTCCGGCTGTGGTAAGTCCACCACTCTGCGTATGATCGCCGGTCTGGAAGAGATCTCCGAAGGCGAACTGTACATCGGCGACCGTCTGGTCAACGACGTTGCCCCCAAGGACCGTGATATCGCCATGGTTTTCCAGAACTACGCTCTGTACCCCCACATGACCGTTTACGAGAACATGGCCTTCGCTCTGAAGCTGCGTCATGCTCCCAAGGACGAGATCGACAAGAAGGTCAAGGAAGCCGCTGAGATCCTGGACATCACCCAGTATCTGGGCCGTAAGCCCAAGGCTCTGTCCGGCGGTCAGCGTCAGCGTGTTGCCATCGGCCGCGCCATCGTTCGTGACCCTCAGGTCATGCTGATGGATGAGCCCCTGTCCAATCTGGACGCCAAGCTGCGTAACCAGATGCGTGCTGAGATCATCAAGCTGCGTGAGCGCATCAACACCACCTTTATCTATGTTACCCACGACCAGACCGAGGCTATGACTCTGGGCGACCGGATCGTCATCATGAAGGACGGCTTCATCCAGCAGATCGGCACGCCTCAGGAGGTCTTCAACCATCCTTACAACCTGTTCGTCGCGACCTTCATCGGTACGCCTCAGATGAACATGTTCGAGAACGCCAAGCTGGTCAAGGCTGACGGCAAGTACGCCGTGCAGCTGGACAACCAGACCGTGGTTCTGTCCGACGAGAAGCAGGCCAAGCTCGCCGCCAACAACGTTGCGGAGCAGGATGTCGTTCTGGGCGTCCGTCCCGAGCACATTGAGCTGACCGCCGGCGGCATCGAGGGCAAGGTTGACGTGTCCGAAATGATGGGCTCCACTGTCCACCTGCATGTCACCTCCATGGGCCGCGACGTGGTTCTGGTGGTCTCCACCATGAACATGACCGGTGCGGAAGTCGCTGCTCTGTCCAGCGGTTCCACCGTTCACTTCTCCTTCCCCGGCCAAGTATGCCACATCTTCTCCAAGGAGACCGGCATCAATCTGGAAGCCTGATTCTGAACCAAAGTACAAACGGGTCTGCCTTAACCGGCAGACCCGTTTTCAACTGTTCCCTGTGCCGCACTTATACTATTTCCTGATTAAAATTAAGGCAGCACCGCACAATTCGGCAAGAAGTCTCAGGCAGGATTTTTGTTCCAATTCAAAGTTCCGAAAATGGAGGAATACTGTATGTATTTCCCATTTTCGGAACTGCGGAAGTGGAGCAAAAAGACGGCTGAGACTCGCAGACGCAATTGCGCGGTGTTGCCCTTGATTTGATCGCTTCATTTGTATTTTCCGTTGGCTGCGGCTACGTATTCTACCTGTCCGGGTGCATTGTTTTTTCGGTGACTGCACATGTGGCCGAGCGATTGATTATGACAAGGCTGAAACGGTGATCAGAGGGAGCGGGAAAGCAGCATTCCCAGCAGCTTGTCGTCGGTGAAGGCCGGATGGGCGTAGGCGGCGTCTAGAATGGCTTCTACATTGTCTGTGTCGTTTTCGACCTCTTTGGAATAAAGCTGCGCTGTGGAGAAAATGTCGCCGCCCACTAGCCTGACCAGCAGGCAGGAGATCAGGATGAACTTCACGCGGCAGTAGAGGTCGTAGTCGGAGACTGCCTGAAGCCAGTACCGCTGGGTCAGGTATCTTGCCAGCGCCCGGTGATGCTGCGTCCAGTTTCCGGGATCGGGATGGCGGAGCATGGTCTCCCACTGGGGCGTCAGCAGCTCAAGGCCCAGAAAGAAATCCAGAACATCTGCTGGATTTCCCGGCTTTGCCAGAGCCGCGGCGGTTTCCAGCGCCGCCCCGGCGTCGAAGGGGCTTTCCTCCCCGCCGTCCAGCTCTGACTGCGCCTGACAACCGTAGAGCAGCCCCAGCGCCAGAGATTCCCCGACGCTATGGGATTCGTCCGACAGAATGGACAGCATGACCTCCCGGGAGGCTTTCAGCGAAGCCATGGCTTCGACGTCATACCCCGGTGTACCGCCATCAGGGCGGGTGTCCACCATCAACGGGGCAAGCGGCGCATTCAGAATCAGCTTCGCGGCTTCCGGGCAGCTCAGCTCCAGCCCCAGCTCGGCAAAATCCCCGTAATCATGGGTCAGGCGGGGGAACATCCGGCAGGTTTCGCACAGGGCGCTTTCTCCCAATTCCGCCTGAATCCGGCAAAGCCTATCACTGCGCCACATGGGGCAGCGTCCGTCGATGATGGACATGGACGTTTTGCCGTCGGCAGTGCGCATCACCTCCCGGAGACGGTCGCCCAGCGTTCCGGGCAGGGTACGGTAGAACCGGGCGGAAGCGTCGTCTATCTCCACCTCCCACTCCTTGCAGCAGCTGTCCGGGCATTCCCCGGCGGCGCAGCGGAAGCAGTCATAGTAGTCCGGTTTGAAAAGCAGCATGGAAAACTCCTCCTTGCACAAAAAGAAGCGCACACCCCGCGGTATGCGCTTCCGGAAAATCAATAATTCGGACGGATAGTGTTCATCAGGGAAGCGGCATCCTGTAACGCCTGCTTGCTGGTGCTGACCGCCATTTGCAGCTGGGTCAGCTGGGACATGGCCTCGTCGGTTTTGGCGGTGATCTCAGCAGTGGCGGTGTCCACCTTGGCAATGGCTTCGTTCAGCACGCCGTTTGCCTGATGGTAAACCAGCTCTGCCCGCTCACGGGCGCTGCGCTCCACCTGCTGGGCGCGGCGGTAGGAATCCAGTTCCTCCCCGGCGACCTGACTGCCGCCGTCCGTCTCCGGCTGGGGTTCCTGCACGGCCTCAGCGGCCTGCATCTGCTCGATCTGGGTGCGCAGAGCGTCCCGTTCCTCGGTCATGGCGGCAAGCCGGGCTTCCAGTTCCGCGATTTGCGCAGCCTGCGCCTGAAGCTCTTCCAGCTGCCGGTGCAGGTCCTCCGTCTCGGCGGTCAGCGAATTGATCTGATCCTGATGCTTTGTGTTGATGTATTCCAGATAATGAACCACGTCCTGCCGGTTGAAGCCATTGAACGCGGAACGGAAATTCTGAGGTGCAGCCATAATAAAATCCTCCCTTTTCTGCCGCGGGGGTCAACATTTTTCAGAATTATACCACATATATTCCGAAAAAACAACCGTTTTCGCCGAACAAGGTCGGAAAACCAAAAAATATTTTTCCGTGCACCCCTTTACAAAAATGAAAAAGGTTGGTATAATACACAGGCTATCGATGAAATGCGCCAGTGGCTCAATGGATAGAGCATCGGATTCCGGTTCCGAGGGTTGGGGGTTCGAGTCCCTTCTGGCGTACCATGACGAGTGTTCTTATAGGATTTGATCCTTTGAGAACACTCGTCATTTTTTATTACCCATTTTGAGCTGGTTCGTAGCTGATGTAGACACCTCTACGGGTGTTGACGGTTACATCAGGCACGGGCATAGACGGGGTGTCTGGGATAAACAGAGCACCGACGCAGTTGTAGTAGATGGTCAATTTCTGAACCCACTCGCCGTTGATTTTCTCGGCTTGATGGACTTCAATGTGATTGACCAATTCGTTTAGCATCCGGGGTGTCAGCTTCTTGGCACGGGTATATTTGCGGACGGTAGACAGAAACATATCCGTGGAGACAGCATCACCACTGAGCTTGTCCAGCTCCTTGCGGAGCGCCTTGATCTTTTCGGATAGCTCTGCCTGTTCCTCCTCGTAACGCTGGGACATTTTGGCAAAGCGTTCGTCGGACAGCTTCCCGGAAATGTTATCCTCATAGATTCGTTCAAACAACCCATCCAGTTCACCATCACGGGCTTGCGCTGCCGCAAGCTCTTTTTGTTTGAGCTTGCGTTCAGTCTCTACGGTTTTTTGGGTACTTCCCATAATAGCCTGCTGAAATTCATCCTCATACCGTATCGCATATTTTGTGAGCCGCTTGATCTCACCCAGAACCACCTGTTCCAGGAAGTCCACACGGATATAGTGAGTAGATGTGCAGCTGCCACGGCCACTGTTGTAATTGGAGCAGTTGAAATACTTGATATCGTGGTTGCCCTGGTTGAAATGGTAGTTCAGATTATGACCGCAATCCGCGCATACCAGTAGGCCACAGAACATATTCCGTTCCCCATCCTTGGGTTTTCGCCTGCGGATTTTCCCACGCTTTTCCTGGACCTGTTCCCAGATGGCACGGTCAACCACTGGCTCATGCACATTCTCGAAAATGGCCCAGTTTTCACGGTCATTGGGAATCCGCCTTTTGTTCTTGTAAGACTTGGAATAGGTCTTAAAGTTCAGTACATCCCCGCAATACTCCTGCAATGACAGGATGTTGACGATTGTGGAAGGGTTCCACTTTGTGGATGGCTGCTGCGTTTCCTTTCCGGGCTTGCGAATGCCCTTTTTCAGCCAGTAGGCACGGGGCGTGAGGATACCTTCTGATTCAAACATGGAGGCGATTTGTTCCGTCCCATATCCATCCAGAATCAGGTTATAGATCCTGCGGACAATGAGGGCAGCTTCCTCGTCTACGATCCAGTGCTTCGGATTATCCGGGTCCTTGATGTACCCGTAAGGGGGTGGCCCCATAGGTTCCCCGGCGTTGCCCTTGATCTTGTTGCTGATACGGCGCTTTTTGCTGATGTCCCGGGCATACCACTCATTAAAAAGGTTACGAATAGGAGCCAGCTCATTTTCACCTTCGGCGGTATCGATGTTGTCCGAAACGGCTACCAGGCGGATATCGTGTTCCGGGAAGAACTCCTCCATGAGCCGTCCTACTTCAATGTAGTTACGGCCCAGCCGGGAAAGGTCTTTGACAAACAGAGCGGATGCCTTGCCCTCCTCCAGCTGGCGCATCATTTCATTAAAGCCGGGACGGTCCATGGTAACGCCGGAAACACCGTCGTCAACGAAAGTGACGATATTGGTATAGCCCATGTCCTTTGCCATCTTGGTCAACAGCTTTTTTTGATTACTGATGCTGTAGCTTTCCCCTTCCAGATTGTCATCACGGGACAAGCGAGGGTAGATGAACGCGGTAACGTCGCGTGTTTTCTTGTTGTTCGACTTTTTCATAAGTCCTCCTTTTAACAGTCGAGCAACGAATTGTGTTTTCTTCTTCACACAACAATTATACCGCGCTTAACTGTTATTGTCAGCTGATATTCTGAAAATCACAAACTTTTTTCGCAGTCCGCCTGCATGAGGCGCAGGAGAACTTCACCCAGGGTATTGTTATTTTCGGGCTTGAATACCGGCTGAACGACAAACGACCTGCCAGCAATGTGGTAGGTCGTTTGCGCGTCAAGAGGATCTTGCTTGGATGGAGCAGTTTGATTTTTCGATATATTTTCTTGCTTCATAAATCCCTCTCAAATGATTGTTTTTTGCGATTGAACAGCGGAACAAATGGCTGCTTGGCCTGTGGGAAGTCCCACAGCAGCTCCACGGGAATCTCACCCCCCAGCATCCCGCTGGGCCCCACCCATTGCCTGCGACGCTCTGAACGCTCGGACTATGGCTATAAGGGAGTACCTGACCTTCTGCGCGTCGTCGCCCATGCGCTGCCAGGCGCATTTTGCAGTGTGGGTAGGAATCGCTCGCTTCACAGAAGGTCACAGCGCACCCGCCGTCCGGCTCGGCACAGAAGGGATGTATTTGTCTGCCTTTATGCTGCGCCGGAGTTGTCTGCCGGGCTTTCTTTGTCAAAGGCCTGCCGCAGAGGGTGGAAAGGGAAACACCCCCTGCTTTTGGCTTTTACACAGGTAGTACCTTGAAGGCAGTTACAATGCTGACACGCAGCTTCGCTTCCAGCTGATCCCGCATGGATTCGTCAACACAGAGAAATTCATTTCCATATGTATCCTTTACGGGACGGGTAGACAGGACGCGGATATAACTGCTGTAGTGCCGCAGGACAGCGTCCAGGGCTTCCGTTTCGCCGTTGATGGCTTTCAGAATGGTCTGCACAGGAATGGACGGTCTTACAGTTCCGGCCATTCGTATCCCTCCTTCTCTAAAATCTTGCGCAGTTCCTTCAAAATGCCGATTCGGCGTTTGCTGACCGTCTGATGAACGATGTGGAGGTATTCCGCAATTTCCCGGTCCGTCATTTCCAGGAAGAAGGACAGCAGGATGATATCCCGTTTTCCCTCTGGAAGCTGTGCCAGAATTTCCGCCAGAACATCCCCGGTCACAACAACAGGGACACCCAATACTTCAAAGATGTGGTCATCCTGGAAGTACCGGTCCTCCACAGCGATTTGGGACAGCTCCTCCGGCCCCATATGATCCAGAGGCTCCTCCCATTCCCGCTGTCGGCTGTAGCCGTTGTGAATACGGTTGGCCTCGTTCTTCAAAACCCTGGTGCAGAACCCACCGAACTGATTTTGAATGCGCATTTCTTCGGAGTCTTTCATTTTCTCACCTCCCTTCGCAGCCACGAAGCGGGTGGTGATTTTCTCCCTTTCAATTGGGTAATCCGAAAAAGTGGATTTTGGCAACCAAATTCTGAAAAATTGCAAAAAATTTGAGCCTGCATTACCAAGTACATTGGAATGCAGGCTCATATTCTTGCATTTAGCGTATGACTTTGAGACTTGCCAAATCGTTATGTTAAAAATATTCAATTACAGCTAGAGAAAACATCTATTACATGCGTTATATTCAGCAATAGTTGGATAATTTGCCCGTTTTATGAGCTATTTTCCCCTCCGTGTGCAAATGGCGATGTTCATTCCACTTTTGAAATAATGCCTGCGTCCATTTGATATACTTCATCACAAAGATATGCTATATCATCTTTGAAGTGGCTTGCCAGCAGAATTGTTACACCGTTTTCTTTCAAAGAAAGCAAGACTGAACGAATATGTTCCACTCCTTGATTGTCCAGACCGTTCATTGGTTCATCCAAGATGAGCAGTTTAGGCTTCTCCATGATAGCTTGAGCAATACCAAGCCTCTGTCGCATACCCATAGAATACTTACCCACCGGTTTTTTTAAATCCGGATCCAAGCCTACCAGTTCCATGCTCTCCCGAATCTCCTGAAGACCAATTTTTCTTTGAATGGAAGCAAGATGCTTTAGATTAGAAAGGCCAGATTCATGGGGCAAGAAACCTGGGGTCTCAATGATGAAACCGATATTCTCGGGAAAGTCTACATCCTTGCCAATCCGCTTCCCCCATACCGAGATTTCTCCGCTGGTAGGTTGCACAATGCCACATATGCATTTGAGCAGCACGGTTTTGCCGGAGCCGTTCCTCCCAACCAGTCCGTAAATTCTTCCTTTGACGCAGGAAAGAAAAACATTTTTCAGAACCTGCTGCCTGCCATATACCTTCGTAACACCTTGAACGGATATTATTTCACACATACTACTCCACCTTTCTTCGTCTTATAGATGAGAATTGCTTTTTTACATAGGGAGTCAGAAGGCACAGCCCCACAAAGGCCAAAATGGAGATGGTGAAAAAGGAAGTCGCATACCCGATCGTCATATGGTAGATGGAGTGCGTGCTGGATAAGGTGCGAAGCTGAGCCATGGTCACAGGAGAGATCTTAAAAAATGCGTAGCTCCATTCGTTTTCAATTGTTATATCCAAAAACACAAAAGCTGCTGCAACCACAGATCCGAACATCGTTTCTGTAGCGTTGTTAAAGAAGTAAGTAACAAGACCCAGCCATGTACAGCAAGCCCATTCCAATGCAAAAGAAATTACCAGAGCTTCCACCGGGCGATACTTGCCGATGATGTAGTCATTTACCGAAAGCGAAATACCGAATTGACTATAAAACTGAGGACTGCGTGCCAGTGTGCCCCATGTTTGTCCCCATCCGGCGCCTGGCTGTAGATGTGGTAAAATTGCAACAATTCCTGCCGCCAAAATCATCATTACATATAAAAAAGACATCAATATAATGTACAGGCATACTCCCATGGTCCAAGGTAAGTTTCCAGACCGGACAAGGATATAGTTATGCGCCTCACTTTTGAAGGGCGCATTACAAAACAGTAAAATGGCAGCCGCCATAATAACAAGTTGGCAGATATAGTCGTTGGTAATCAAGGGAAATACCCAGGGAGTTATGCCAATTTCGTATGCACCCGCGAAATCACATACCGGGCGAACAGAGGAAAATATAAATATAAAAATCAGGAGAAACAGCATAATCACACGAACCGTAGCGAGATTCTGATTTATCTGAAACCACATAATTTTTACCGACCTATGCACCATACGTCAGTCTCCTTTCACATCGAGCCGAAAACAGCTTGAAGCAGAGGATAATTATGGATAATACAACAACTGTAACGATTACCAGAGTAGCGGAATCAGAAAAAAGAGTTCCCCGTGCCGATAAAATCAGATCCAGTCGCAAAGCAGCTGGCAGTCGAAGAAGCCGTCCACACTCAACCAAAAAGAACTCAAAAATCATGGGAGAGCACACTGCTATATAGGGGTTTGGTAGAAATGCGGATACACACATTCCAACGCTGCTGTACAACGCCCCTCTGAGGAAAGCCAGATACAAGGAAATAACAAAGTATGGGACGCCGCCTCCTATCGACAGGGTACATGCGTATGGAACAGCTGACAATTCAAGAACCTTTTGAGAAGTAATCAGCGGCAGATATGTAGAAAGAGCTAGAATAAAAAGCAGGCAGCCTATGCAGACTGTCAGTCCACCGCAGATCGCAGAAACCAGAATTTTAGTGGAGCAATAGTTTCTTTTACTGCTGCGCAGTATACGGTAGACTACTGCGCCGTTTTGCTGTTCAATACTATAATTCGCCGCAAATGGAAGCGCCGCCAGAATGGAAAGCATATAATGGCTGAATACACCGCCAAAGGATATTGCATTGAAGTAGAAATACAGCACGCAGATGGTAGCGTATTCCCCATAAATAAGAGGGTTGTTTATGGTGGCCTTTAATGTCTCCCAAGAGTCAAAGCATAAACAGATAACAATTCCAGCCACGGCAAACAAGAATGAAATTCCGAAGCCCTGTCGGATATCGGATCGGAGCATACTGCCCTGCACAAGCTTATCCTCCATATAAAAGCTCCTCACCCGTGAACGCATTGAATCGAGTACCGTTACCGGAAAATCCGACTTCTCTGGACCATGTTGTCTCCCCTGTAAATTGATTTGTAATCATCGAGTCTCTCACTAAACACCAATATGGAGTCAAATAGGGACTACCGTCTGTCCATTTTGTAATGTATTCCAAATAAATGGCACAGACTTCCCAATTCTCGTCTGCCATAGGTAAAATCGTGCTATCCCATTTTTGCTTGTATTTTGCTACAGCTTCCTCCGCAGACAGCAGTGGTCTGACACCAGTTTCCACAGTTTTATATCCGCCCGTCAGATTAAACCAGGTAATGCCCTGCGGAGTGATAATCATTTCTGCGCTCATATAAACTGGGATAGGGGAATCAGAGCCAATTTCTAAACCGGGCTCCTGAGGGAAACCATATAAGGGTACAGCGTTACAGGAAAAACCGAATGTCAACAGGTAGGCATCGTCCTCCTGCGTTAAATTATCCAGAACAGGTGTCTTTTGAAGCTCAATACCTTCATATTCCGGGAGCTGTTCCTTTTGATACTGCATGATCTGCTGATGATCCAGTCCAATGCTGGTTTGCAGCACTGGTTGCCAGCACAGACCCAATTCCTTAAAAACATTCTCTGCACGCTGGATTGCTTCCTTCATGGTCATAAAGGCTAGAGAATCATTCTGATGGTCCGGATTGGATTGAGCATATTCAGTCAGCAAGCCTAGAATTGTATCATCCCTGCTGAATTTTGCAGGGTCGTCTTGATCCTGATTCCGATAAAGAGAAATACTGCTTGATCCTATTCTAAGAACATTTCCCTTTTCTGTAGTTAAAAATGAACTTTTTCTCATTTCATCGTAATCTACCGTAAAGGGACTGCTGTCATCCGGAATCAGCACAGCTGCCACCGCCTGAGGGTCAAACTGAAGCGGCTCCAGCTTATAGCTCGGCAGCTCCTGAATGTCAGGGGCATATACCTCTGCATGGATTTGATGATTCTCCTTCAGTTCCAGATCCATCTGCTTCAGTGGAATTTCGTTGACAGCGGCAGTTGGGTCAATTTTGGTTACAGGTGGCAGCATTGCTTCTGTTGAGTTGGTGGTTACTGTCAGAGTTCCCTTTGGTGTGTAATTATCTTGGCATCCGGCTAATATCTGGATGCTTAGGACGCTGAGGGCCAGTGCCGCACATATATTGCGTTTCAAATAGACACCTTCTTTTTAATGACTTTATTAATTGTAAAATGGGATTCTGTCCTCTTTTTTAGTAAAACAGGTAACGCCAATTTTGTAACGCCTGGTTTAAAACATTATGGGGCGTATTGTCCAGAAACACGTAGCACCGTTGAGCTGGTGCTGGTATCGTCCTTTTTTAGACCCATAACCATCAGATCGTTTTTTTGCACAAAGTAGATATAGCTCATGGGATATTGGGTCACATAATTTGAGAACGTGTGATAGCCGCTTGCGAAGCTACGTTCCGATCCATCCGCATTTAGCGAGAAATTCATTCGAGCACCAAGTATATTGGTGCTGGACATTGTGTTGTAACCGTTGTTGTAAATTGTAAGATACCACTTTGTGTCGCCGTCGCTCTTGGCTTTGGGTGACGGGAGTTTAGTGTCGATTACATTGTTAAATTCAAAGCTACCCCATTCCCAAAATGTTGCCAGAGCTTTCATGGGAGTCAGGCACATGACAAGCAACAGTAGCACAGCAACCGTTCTTGTAAACGCATTTGCTAATTTCATAGAACTCTCCTTTCTGCGTATATTGGCGTTACCTGCCTTAATAAAAAAGAGGGGTGGGTATTTTCCACTATGGGTTTTGTACTCCTGCTATAACCGTACCGACGATGTTTGACACATCCACAAAGCCAAGTAATGCTTCCCGACTGTCCAGAGAAAAATTTCGGTTATCACCCAGAACAAATACCTGTCCTTCCGGAACTTGATATTCAATCTGGGGATTTTCATCAATTGGCAGCATGGGGTCTGGCTGCTGCAAATTAACATATGGTTCGTAAAGCAATTTGCCATCAACACGGATTTCATTTTTGTCGTAATCGATGCTTACTGTCTCACCTCCAGTTGCAATAATTCTTTTTACAATGTACTTTTCACCAAATTCCGCAGAGGGAACCTGAATCAAAATAACATCTCCCAAGGAGAGGGTAGAGTAGTTACGGGCTACAACAAGAAGATCACCATCCTGCATAGATGGATACATAGAATTTCCGCAAACTGCTGCAATAGTTAAGACATTAGATTTGATAAAAAGAACTGCCCCGGCGAGAATAAGCAGGCAAAACCATTGGGCGAGAACCTTCACCCTGGGGGTTCGTCGGATAATATTTTTACCAATCATGCAGCTGTACGCACCGTCCTTTGCTGATCTCTATTCGCGCAAATTGTTTTCCTAATGCTTTTGAAAGAAAATCAGTATAATATCATCATTTTTTACAGGGTGATAAATGCAGCATACCGATTTTTCACGAAAATAGGAGGGGCCGGCAAAAGCCTGACCATTCTGGAAACCGGTCTCGGGCAAGCCTCTGCCCGCAGCGATCACAGAACGCCATGTATTCTCTGTCCATACTTATGTTGCAGCGCGGACATACCGGATAGCTGGTGGATTGGCTGCCCTTTCGGTATGTCCGACATTGCATAGCATGGCGAGAAATCCGATAGGTCATGTCATCCATAATATCCCTGTGCCGTTCTAGTCCCCATACCAAAAACATTTTGCGGTGTTTTCACAAAACCATGTACAGACTCACGGTCAGAAGAAAGTATTTCTACGGCTGTACTAAATCTCATGCCGTGTTTTCCGAGTGCGCGTTTTTCAGGTTTATCGTTCCTGCCAAGAGTAGGATTCCCTCAAGAGTGGCAGATGCTGCTATGGGGTAAAGGATGGGCCAACCAGCAGATGTAGCCCATATGCCGAGGAGCACATATGCTGCTGCCAGCCACCGGGATACTCGTCGGTAGTGCCGCCAATCCTCAGCCGACAGTGGTTTTTCTGGGACATCCATGGGACTGAAAAGAAACACTGCTACACATCCAACAATCAGAAACACCATAGCAGCGGTTGAAAGTTCAGCCTGCATCATTTTTCGGATTCCCATGATGGACAGCAGCAGTGCCAGGATAGTGCTGAGCATACAGCCATGTTCCGTCTTCGCGTGGATACCACCTGCATATTCGCGAAGGATTGAAAATAAAAAATAGAATACGATACTTTGCCACAGGATACCAAATGCGCTGCCGAATATGGTAGCAACAACCAGATAGAGCACCGAGGAAAGCAAGAGGAAAAAGCCATAACTATAAAGCTCTCTATCACCTTCTTCTATCACCGATGATGCAATCAGCCTCTGCGTAATATGCTCCGCAATCCATGTCCCCATTACTTGACATTCTTGAAACGCTTCAGCGCAGCAGGTGCCTTAGGCTGGTAGAAGCCTAAGCATGTGGTGCTGTTTGCATCCCGCCGTAGGGCCTTCTCAGCAGCCTTCCGAGCTATTTCGGCAATCAGCTTCTTGTTGTTCTTCATGTCGTTCACCTCCTTTTACCGACAAAATATCACACAATTTTTGGCATTGCAAGGGCATTGACAGAAGTGTAGAATATTTGCGCAAAAATGCAAGGATTCACTATAATAATTAGATATCTCTATTAAATCCTTATAAATCAATGGATATATAGATATGTTCTATCTTACTTTGTTCTAGTTTTAGAGGAATCATGGTATCTTATCTGTGGTGATTGGAATGGACATCAACAAAAAGCTGATCGGCAAACGTATCAAACACCGCAGGGAAGTATCGGGATTGTCCCAAGAGCAGCTTGCGGAAAGACTGGATCTTTCTACGAATCACATTTCCAGCATGGAGTGCGGGAAATGCCTGGTTACGACGAAAAGCTTGCTCGCACTGTGCGACGTATTGGGCGGAACTCCTAATTATTATTTAGTGGGCGAGATAGCACCAGAAGCCGATGATATTACGGTTCTTGCCAAACAGCTTTCGCCGACAGAGCAGAAAATGCTGTGCCACCTTTTGCGTGCTTATCTGGATAATAGCAAGTGAGGTGCCTCCTGCTTTGATAAAATGCAAGGAAATTGTGCAAAATTGCTGATTTCCCTTAGAGGGTGATGTTTGACGTTTCCTGTATATAGTGATAAAATAGGCTTGCAGCACATGCGAACTGCAAGCCTATTTGTCTATTGTGAGGGCTCCTATGAAAATTTTAATTTGTGATGATGAGCAGATCTATTTGAACACCTTGCGCATTCATGTTGAGGAATATATGAGGAATCACCATATTCCTTGTACCATTGCAACATTGACAGACCCGACCCATTTGGAAAAGAAGGGTATGGAGGTATATGATCTGGCGTTCCTGGACATTCAGATGCCTGGCATGGATGGGATTTCTCTAGCTAAGCACCTGCGCCAAGATAATCCGAAGTTAGCACTCTTTTTTGTCACCAATTATGATGAGTATCAGGATGACGCAATGGACTTGCAGGCATTCCGTTTCTTTGAAAAGCCATTTAATGTGAAGAGACTATATGCGGGTCTGGACAAAGCAATGGAGTACATTGACGGAGCCTATGTGGATATTTTTCTTTCCGAAAACGGCATTCAGCAACGCGTGATTGCGGATGATATCCTATATGTTACAAGGGAGGGACGTAGGGTTTCAATTATTACAAAGGCCCGAGATTTCAGTACTTCCGAAAAGTATGATGACTTATGCGAAAAATTGCCACAACTGTTTTTCTATCCTGTTCATAAATCGTTCCTTGTTAATTTGCACTATGTTGAAAGATATGTCTACTCTGAACTGTTACTCACCAATGGTGTTCGTATTCCGATCGCCCCCAGAAAGCAGTCCGCATTTCATAAATTCTGGTTTGAATACTTACGGAGAAGATGATATGCTAAATCCTATTTTTTCCTTCTGCGTTTATCAAGTGGAAATGATAATATCCTATATTTTTTACGGAGCCGTTTTTGAAACCCGTTTTACACCAGCTAAGCGCCTGCTCATCGGCGGTTTATTATTCTCTTTGGGATCGGGTATTAATCTTTTGTTGCGCAACAATGCAACGATGAACATTCTATCGACCTTTGCGCTTACTGCTTTGTATGGCAGTAGCTGTTTTGACTCTACCGTGCTTAAGAGTTTATTTTATTCAGCTATTATGGGAATCATTAACGCTGCGGTAGAAGTGGCCGTGGTTTCTTTGAGTTCCTATGTAACAGGCACAGCATTTGGCGAATATAATAGCAATTTCACGCTTGCGTTATTTCAGGCTGTACTTATTAAGACATTCTACTTTTTAATCATTCTAATTTTGATAAAGGTTCTTTCACCAAAAGAAAACCGAAACACATTCCCGTTGACTTTTTTGATTTACCCAATTTGTGCGGCCGGATGCCAAACGATTTTCTGGCATATTTGTGGTATGCCAGATATGGATTATCACATTCAGTTTCTGCTGTCGCTTGCAAGTATTTGTATTTTTGCTTCGTCGATCTTGCTGTTTGTGACGTATTCTCATCAGTTAAAAGCAACCAGCCTGTCCCTCCAAATGCAAAACGAATTGAACCGTCTTCAAGCAGAACAATCCTATTATCAAATTTTGGATCAGCAAAACCAGCAGCTTATGATTTATGCCCACGACGCTAAGAAGCATCTCGCCGCAATTCAATTCCTCAACAACGATCCACAGATCAATGATTATGTTGCAAAGCTATCCAAGCAGCTTGTTGACTACACCCGTAATTGCCACAGCGGAAATAAGCTCCTAGATGTTATGCTCCATAAGTATGCAGTGGATTGTGAGCTTCGAGGGGTACGGTTTGAGCATGATGTTAAGGTGTGTAATCTTTCGCAGCTGGACGATATTGACTTGGTAGCCATTCTGGGAAACCTTCTGGATAATGCTGTTACCGCTGCGGAGCAATCTCAATCGAAGAGGATTATCCTAAACACTGTTCACAGAAATGCGTATAGTGTCATTATTCTTAGTAACAGCTGTGATACACAGCCTAAACAGTCTGGCGGCCGATTGCTCTCCACAAAAGACAATGTCAATTTCCACGGGTTTGGGCTAAAAAGTGTCGCCAAAGCTATAAGCAAGTATCAAGGGGATTTTGAATGGTCTTATGATGCTGAAAAGCATGTCTTTACTGTTACCGTAATGATAGCGGATAAAGCCAAGGCCTCTGTATGATAGCTATCTCAATACATATATAAGGAGAAAAATATTATGGAGAAAAGAGATCAAAAAACTATTCAGATAACATCATTACCAGTGTCTATATATTGTGGAGAGTTAAATCAAGAATTTACTTTTTCTGGCAACAACATTTCCTAGCCTCGTCTTAGCATCCAGAGGGGAGGTTGGCCTCTGCTAGACAATTTAAGAAAGGGAACATATTTTATGAAAAGTGAAGACATCCTCCATAGGGAACAGTTTGTTAACCAGACAGTAAAAATTATCGAAAAACTATCCCAGAATTCAGCCTCTACATCCTTTGCGATAAATGGCACATGGGGATCAGGAAAGAGTTTCGTACTAGATTTGCTTGAGGACAAATTATGCAATCTGGTAACAGCGGAGAAAGAATATTGTATTATCCGATATAACTGCTGGGAAAATGACTATTATGACGAACCTCTCTTAGCACTTATTTCTTCAACAATCACCTCAATATGGAAGAAGCTTCATATGCTTCCCCAAACAGAGAAAACAAGTGCAATAAAAGGAGTCCTAAAAGCTACGATTGATTCCCTGATTACACTATCTGCGACAATAATAAAAGAAAAAACAGGTATTGAATTAGATAATGCCATTGAACTTGTTCGGAAAGGCATTGAATACGGAGACGATGAATTCAAAGAAATCACAAAAAATGATAAAAATTATTATCTAAAGAATAATTTAATAAAATTGGCAGCATCGTTGAATAGATTATCTACCAAATGCAACATCGTGATTATTGTAGACGAATTGGATCGATGCTTGCCGGAATATGCAATAAAAGTTCTAGAGAGGCTACATCATCCTACATCACACGGACAAATAAAAATTGTTACGATTGTTTCCATTGACAAGGAGCAGCTAATTGCCAGCATCAATAAAATTTTTGGGTACAAGAATCCAGAAAAGTACTTAGAAAAGTTTTTTAGTTTTGAGTTGGTGTTAAATAATGGAAGGCTTTCAGTGAAGTTTTGGGAAAAGTACCATGAGTATCTTAACATGTTTGATAAGAGTGCCTTAAGTTTTAATGAACCAGTTGACGAGTTTATCAAACTCATTCTCGACGGTATCACAATTCGAAAGCAAGAACAAATAGTACACAAAGCTATGCTCGTGCACAATCTACTAGATATTGGTACGGAAGACTATGTTTTCCTCTGCATGGAACTTCTTCTTGCAGTAAACAAGTATGAATATTTCAATAAGATTACATATTCCAACAGTAGAAGGGATACAGCTAAAGCAATTAATAATATTTTCTCTTTTCCAGCGAATGAATCAATGCCGAAGTCTTTGTTGAAATTGCGAGAAAAAGTTAATAATTCGGGCATTTATACGCCAAGAGATATGCCGGGTGTGTATTGCGTTCCTAAAGATATAAAACTCTACGCAGCGATTGCTTTGGCCTGGACGAGGTTATTTGGAGTTAAACTGATTGAAATAAGACAAGGTGTTTCGAACTCTGAGTATAATCACATTGTTGCAGATACTCAGAAGTTAAAAAGCTTTCAAAACCTGCTCGGATATCTGCACTAGCGAGGGAACTCAACCCATAGTGGAGAGTGTTCACAATTAATTTGCGTTAAAAAACTTACATATATTTATCTAAAGTTCCATAATCTTTATGAAAATGAAGATTGTGGAACTTTTTGCTTGATTTAACTAACTTCGTTGCTTATATGGTGGAACGTCTTAAGATAAGGTATAATAAATTGCGATATTTCTATGATAATTTCTTCACATAGTTGCCAAATTACGCATAAACGAATTACATATATGAGCAGTAAGAGTTACAGCAAGCACAGCAAGTGAGTACCCACTTGCGAAATTTGTTATTGGGCAAATCCCAAACCCTTAGACGAAAACGGAGGCGGTAGATGGCAGTCAGAAAGCGAAATATTCAAATCAAATTTTACGTTACGGAGGAGGAAAAACAGCTCATTGACGAGAAACTGTCCCAGCTCCAGGTCAAGCGGATAGGGGCGTACCTTCGGAAAATGGCAATTGACGGGTATATCATCAACCTGGACACCGCGGACATCAAAGCCTTTACCGGGGAACTGGCTGCCATTGGGCGCAATATCAATCAGATAGCCAAGAGGGTGAACGCCGGGGATTCTCTGTACCAGGCAGATATCCAGGAAATCCGGGAAAGGCAGGACGAGATATGGCAATTACAAAGACGCATCCTATCAAGTCTACCCTGAAAGCCGCCATTGACTACATCTGCAACCCAATCAAGACAGATGGTAGTCTGCTGATTTCTGCCTATGGCTGCTCCGCAGAAACTGCCGACATTGAATTTGCCTGGACGAGGCGGCACGCCATTGACAAGGGCGAGAATCTGGGCCGACACTTAATCCAGGCGTTCGCCCCCGGAGAGGTAACGCCGGAGGAGGCCCATCAGATTGGGCTGGAACTGGCAAAGGAGATTCTGGGCGGGAAATATGAGTTTGTCCTGACCACTCACATTGACCGTGGGCATATCCATAATCATGTGATTTGGAATGCCGTCAGCTTCACGGATTACAAGCATTACCATTCCAACAAGCGCAGTTACTATGAGATTCGCCGTGCCTCTGACCTGCTCTGCAAAGAGCATGGCCTGTCCGTTATCGTTCCCGGGCAGGAGAAGGGCAAGAGCTACGCTGAGCATCAGGCCATACGGAATGGCACCAGCTATAAAGCAAAGCTGAAAGTCACCATTGACCGGCTGCTTCCCGCCTGCGCGGATCTGGAAGATCTGTTCCACAGATTGCAGGAGGAAGGGTACGAAATCCGGCGGGGACAATACATTTCCTGTCGGGCCTCCAATCAGGAACGGTTTACCCGGCTGAAAACTCTGGGCGTTGATTACACAGAAGCAGCTCTCGCTGCCAGAATTGCGGGCCGCCCCCGTCCATCGAAGCAGCCCAGGGTGCAGGATGGGTGCATTCAGCGAATCGCTGTCGTCCAGGGCAATCAAAGTTCTGGGCTGCAACACTGGGCAAAGCTCCAAAAGCTGAAAGAGGGTGCCAAAACCCTAAACTATCTGGCAGAGCATGGCATTGACAGCTATGAGGCGCTGGATGGTCGGCTTGCGGAGCTGAACGCTGCCGTAGATGATTCGATCGCCTCTATCAAGACCGTGGAGGGCAGAATTGCGGAGCTGAATCTGATTGCCAAATATGCCGCTACTTATCGGAAGTGCCGCCCGGTCTATAACCGCTACCGTAAATCGGAGGATAAGGAAAAGTTCCTTCGTGGGCACGAAAGTGAGATCATCCTTTTTGAGGCTGCCACCCGTGAGCTGAGACGGCTAGGGGCGGTCCCGCTGCCCGCCGCTGAAAAGCTGGAAGCGGAGCTATCGGAGCTGACTGTACGGAAGGGTACTTTGTACGCGCAGTACACCGCTGCCAAGCGGCAGGCGAAAGAGTACGATACCATCAAACGAAATCTGGACATTCTGCTCCCACCGGAGCAGAGCATCACACACGAATTAGAATGAACATAGGAGGATACAACATGTACCGCTGACAATATACTACCTGATAATCGGCTACAACTAAAACAATGCGAATACATTTTACGAACTAAATCGTAAAATGTATTCGCATCATTTTTAATTCAAAAGTCATTAAACCTTATAATGAGCAAAAATTTACGGGAGAATGCTGGTGCTATTAAAGACTAAGTGCTATAATAAACACAAACATTGTGAAACAGGGGGTTAATATGGAAAGTACAGAGAAAGATATCCTGCGTGCTGAGACTGCACAGCAAATGGATGAACAGTATATGCCTCCAGTTCAGAGTGCCAATACATTGTTTCGATTCTTCAAAAAACCGGACTACCTGTATTCCACGTTAAGAAACAAAGCGTTAGTTCCACGTTTCTACCCTGAGAATGTTGACTATCTTTCAATTGGCTGCCATCAAATAGCGTACCCAATGGTATGTTTTTGCGATATAAATATACACCGATTGGGTAATCATCTGGCAACATATGGGGGATATGGAATCGCTTTTTCAAAGAACTGGGGGATCCATCAAGGAATACAACCATTGCAGTATGTAAATAAGCACTCGATCTTGTGCAAAGATTTCTCGGCTGCCTTCACATCAGCTATGCAGACAGAACAAACTATTCCAGCAATCGACTATCTCCTTACCCAAATGTTCTACTTAAAGCCAATAGAGGGCACCATGCCACAGGATGGGGGAGAAATATCAAAAAATTTCACCGATGAATGTGAGTGGCGTTTCATTCCGGATGTTTCCAAAATTGATTTGCCCCAAGCGGTTTCTGACGATGAAATAGCTAGCATAGGTGTCCTTAACCAGACAATAGTCGACAATGAATGCTGTTGGCTCAAATTTTCTCCTTCTGACATTAAGTATATTATTCTTAAAAATGAAGATGATTTTAGGGAGATATGCAGAACAATTGATGAAATTACAGATGACGATGCAGTACGAAGAAAGCTTATTTCTCAAGTGCTGATATGGGAGAATGTTAAGGAGGATTTTTGATGTTTTCGAAGTTTAGAGAAACTTTTGTCAAGAAGCCGCAATTTACATCTAAGGTGCCAGATTCAGTTTTGAAAACTGTAGGAAAAAATCTGCCTGATGGTTTCCGATATGTGGAGGATCACAACGGGTATTGCCGTTTAGATTGTAATGGCACCCTTGATATTACCGGTTTCAATGCGGTATTGCCTAAAGAGGCTGAATCCGTTTTTGATCCGAACGGTCACTATACATTTCAAGACATACTCACCTATTCGTACAACATACAGACAGCGATCAAGCTCTCCCCTGATAAGGACGGATGCTACACTGTCAACGGAGAAAAAATTAAAGCTAATGACTTCATCGTAGCGCCTTTGAAAGGTATTGAGCTTTCTAATGGCTGCCTATATGTAAATGCTCCTATATTTCCGAACCCTTTTCCACTCGAAATTGCGGGCAATGGATATACGCTCACACTTATGTTTCAGCGCCAGAAAATAAACAGCATAAATAAAATGTCCTTTGCTTCGGTTGGACAAGCTCCATTGAAAATTTCGTATATTCTAGATTCTGCAAACATAAATAGTCCTATGCAGTTCAATATCACGTTGTGTCCATACCCGTCTGTCTCTGATGTTCTCGCTGCAAAAGAGATTTTTAATGCGTTTTCACAGGGGATTGGCACTCTGGGTGGTGTTTTAATTACCCCAAATGAGGATATAACGTTTCAAGGCATACCGGACAAAGTGTTGCAATTTTGGCATCGTCTTTATGAGATTGAAAACAAATTAAATATGAAGTTTGATGCAGCCAACGAGTTGACGATTGATGATGTCAGAAAAGTTGATAAGTTATATCGCTGCCTTGTGGAGAAAAAACCATTCATTGCATATCAAAAAGAGATTACTCTGAGTGGATTCGTTGGTGAGAGTGACTCTATTCAGCGCAAATGCAGAGAAAATCAAGGTAGGGAAATTATATTTGAGTACGTTGAAGAATTAAAAACTTCCATTCTCGGACTAACTTTAACGTTACGTTCGTTGGTCGATATTTTTGATGGAAAACTTGAAAATCCAACGTTGCGTTCCCAAAATGGTTCTGGAAATTTTTCTGTACAAATGCTTCCTGCAGATGGGAAACGTATGTACACTTCAAGGCAAATTTTTCTTAACCACACAGATCTTGAGAATGTACAGAAGGATAGCTCGCATTTTGAACGATTCCGTTCTGCAGCTGAGTTGGAAAAATATTGAGTTCTCTAATTCTTCGCAGACATGGCGAAACCTGCATTAAATAGCTCCTGCAATAGTTCAAAAAATAGGCGTACAGCCAATCGGACAAACCGAAAGGCTGTACGCCCATTTTTATGTATGACAGAAAGTGTGTAAAATTTTGCCTTTTCCTACGTGTGCCAGTAAGTAGACCAACACATGAGAAATCATAAAGGCCCTCATTGAAAATACGGACACAGAGGATTATTCAACCGTTTTTTCACCCATATCCATACAGTTTTTGTCCCGCCTGGAACTGTAATGCGGACAGGCAAGTTGTTTCACACGGAAACTCCGCTTGCAGTCGTGGGAACAGTTCCTACACAAGCTATGATACTGCCGTCGTCCATTCCCGTCCAGGAAGAACACTCATTCCAGGTGCCATTTCTCGCTTCGACACATAGCCCCTGGCTTTCTTTCTCATCAGGAGCTTGCATCCAATGCATTCCCACCTTCGTATCCTACTAATCATCGCGGTAAAAGCCAACTCTATACGGTTCAGTAACGTATGCTATAACAAATTCTTAAATTTTGGAAAGCTACGTGTCCATGGTATGTGGACAGATAGCCCTCTTTTACAATTTATATACACTCACACAGTATAGTACTATCAATTGGAAATTTCAAGAATTTTTTCACATTTCTCTGTTTTACCTGTATTTTATAATTTTTTCTCAATATTTATAGTAATACCGCATCTTGATAATATCGAATTGTGAAAGTATAATAGAAAAAACACAGTAAGGAGATTAGGCGGGGTGGAGTACTGCTCGATCTTCCAAAATCGTGAAAGAGGGTGAAATTGTGAACAAGACTGTTTTGAAGTTGAATCGAATTCTGGCTTGGATGAACGTTTGTTGCACATTGCCCCCTCTGAATCGAATATAGGGATTTTCCGCTATTTTTAGATTCATCATAAGTTGTGGCAATGGCATTGTGTGCTGTTGCCACTTTTTGTATGCCTTTAGGGTATTGATGTTACTTCTCTCCACGGTATGCAAGTCATACGAAACTAAATACCGTTGCCACACATTACGCGGATCAAATACACTAACAGGAGGAATCTTATATGAAAAGTCATTTTAACGAGCCGGAACAACATATGCCTGGCATGGACACCCCCGTCAATCCTAGTGTCAAATTCAAGATTGAGGCATCCACTGGCAATGTCTCCTTCGAAGTCCCTGCGGATGTTAATCTGGCTTATTTGAAGGGCGTTCTAGCCACAATTATGGAGAGTTTACAGGACAATAGTGATGGGGGCCGTTGTTGTCCCGATACCCCACGTACCAAAGAGTATGACGTTTTTATAAGTCACGCGTCAGAGGATAAACAGCCCTTAGTGGAGGAGCTTGTTAGTCGTCTTAAAGCCGAGGGCATCAGAGTGTGGTATGACAAGGACAATATCAACTGGGGCGACCGCTTCCGGGCTAAAATTGACGAAGGTCTGGAAAAGGCTCAATACGGCATCATCATCCTCTCGCCCGATTATGTTAAAGAAGACAAGTACTGGACGAAGGCAGAATTGGATGCCTTATTTCAGATAGAGAGCACCACAGGCAAGAAGGTTTTACTTCCTGTGTGGCACCACCTATCCAAGAATGAGGTCATAGCCTTCAGCCCCCTATTTGCTAGTAGAAGCGCATTGAATACTGCGACAATGACCATTGCAGAAATTGCTGCTAATGTTAAAAAGATCATTAGCGACGATAGTTAAATTTCTATTCCTGGGTGCCCCTTGTGGGCGCCTTTTTCTATTCAATCAAGTCTGCAAAGCAAAAGCATAACTAATCAGACGAAGTGAAAAGCTTATACACTCATTTTGTGCATGACAAAAAGTGTACAAAACTGAGTCTTTTTCTCCGTGAGTCAGCAGGCAATCACACACATGGGAAATCATAAAGGCCCTCATTGAAAATATGGATATAGAGAATTATTCTGCGCTTTTTCCACCCATATCCATACAGTTTTTCGCCCGCCTAGAACCGTAATGCGGGCAGACAATCAGATGTACCCGAAAGCTCTGTTTACAGCCATATTCACAGCGTTGACAAAGTGGATGATACTGCCGCCGTCCGTTCCCACCTAGGAAGAACGCCCATTCCAACCTCCATTTCTTGCTTCGGCTCATCGTTCCTCCCGTTCCGGTGCGCCCCGGCTGGGGGTGTCCCCCTTCGGCTGTTTGTCACACTCCTGCCGGGCGGTTTCCAATCTGTCCCGGATGGATGGGCGTTCCAAATCCCTGGGGTCAGCCGCTACCGCAAAGGCACGGGTGCCGTTGCCCATGATAAGGAAACGCCGGTCATCGGAATGGTGGTGGACACCGTATCCCAGAGCCTCCATTTGCTTTTGGCTCAGAGCTGTTACACAGAAGTTCCCCCTGGGAGTCTGCACATGGCCTCCGGTTTCAAACTTGTCTGGGAGATAGGCTTTCTCCTGGGCCTGCTCCGGGACGGGCAGCACTACCAGCTTGCCATTCCTGGGGACGAACAGCTCCGGCGTTTGGAACTGCTCCGTGTACTTCTGAATCAGTTCCGGGGACAGAGAAGTGAAGTCCTCCTCACCCAGACCGACCACCAGGAACGTACCGGCCACAATGTCGTAGAGGTTTCCGGTATCGTCCCGCAGGCCACGGTTCAGATCCATGCCCGCCAGCTTTCCCTCGTCATTGCAGACCAGGGCCACAGGGTCATCGTAGGGATAAATGGCCTGAAATGTTCCATCGACTTCCGCCTGCATGGATTTGTAGCCGGGAGCGATTTCCTTCACATAGGGTTCTTTCAGCGGCTCCACCACTAGGACAGTCATTTTCTCCGGATCCCCATAGACGGCCCGGGCCTGTTCCACAATATCCGACGGGGTCTGCTCATAGGCTGCCGCCTCGGCGGCATATTCCCGCTCCGCCTTTTCCGCAAAGGCCAGCATTTCATCAATGCGGGATTTGTCCGGGTTTTCAAGTCCTTCCCGGACAGTATCCGGGTCAAAATCCAGCCACTCCTTATAGCCGGTAGCCTCCTTGAACTTCTCCAATTCGGTGGGAAGGTAGTCTGTGACTTTCTGCCCCAGGGCTTCCAGTTTCTCGATGTAATCCACAATTCGTCCCGCAAGAAGTTTCTCCTGGATATCCGCCCATGCGTTTTGCGCGTCGGGGAAAGCGGCGGCGTACTGGGAATCTTTCTGCCGGAAAAGAGCGTCCAGATCATAGGCAATATCAGCTGCCCATTCCTCAATTTCTTTCTTGGGAAGATCATCTTCGGAAACAGACATGACTCGATATTCCTCCGGGATATTCTCCGGGTTCCCGTCGTAAACCTCCGTGAAAGAATCTCCGGTATCCCGGACATAGCCGTAATCGGTGAACTGACCATCTTCATCCAAGGCAACATCCCGCCCGTAGGCTTCATAATCAATGTAGTTTTCCAGGTATTCCGGTACTTGCATAGCTTCCAGTTCGTTGATATAATACCTGCCCAGATCGTCATAGTCGGTGATATTGGGGTTCACCTCATAGCAATCCAGATTCTCCGTCAGGTTTATCATATCCTGCAGGCTGCCGCCGTGGTCGCCCACTGACATGGCCGCCTGGAACTGCTCGTATTCACTCTGGCTCATTTCGTCCAGCTTGGAAGCAAGATAATTCAGCTCGTCCAGATTGACGTATTCTCCCAGCTTGTCATACAGGCCATCCACATAGCAGTCGTAGTCAGTAATAAACCATTCCTCATAGGCGTATCCAAAATCGTCCTTCTGGCCGATGCCGATACTGTCCAGGGCGGCCTTGAGTTTTTCCGCTGTGGTGGGGAACTTCACCCATTCGCCTATCAGCTCGCCCTCATTGTATTTTCCGAGGTTCGTAATGAAGGCGGCGAAAGGATAATCCCGGTTATATTCATATGTAGGCATCTTGCCGCCTCCTTACCGCTCTGGCCCGGTGTGGCTGATGTTCTTCTCTGGAGCCGCTTGGGCAGCGCATTCCTCTTTGGCGGCGTTCAGTCGGTCCCGGAGAGAGGGTCGCTTTTCCAGCTTTGCCCGAAGGATGCTGTCCAGATCCCGGTCAGAAAGATCCGAGAGGTTGTCCTGGGGCACCTGGAACATAACGGTGCGGTCCCCAACCTGGGCGTAGACCTCAATGGTCTGGAACCTACGATTATACTTATTTGCCAGGTCGTCAGGCAGAGAAGTGATTTTGTCCCCATCCATGCCGGCAACCAGAAAGGTGCCGGCAATTACGTCATAGACCTGGCCCCGGCCATTGTATAAGGCTCGGTTCCATTCCAGACCGGATTCTCTGCCACCCTCCCGGCATAGCAAGGCTACCTCTGGCCCGAATGGGTGGGTAACGGAGTAATCGCCGCCCAGAATGCTATGGAAATCACTTCCTTCCACTTCCCGCAGGCAGGGGGCTTTCCGTGGCTCAACCACAAGAATTTGCATGGCTTTGGGCAGGTCATCCAGGGCAGGGTCGTAGGCGGTGAGCTTTTTATAGTCCTGTAGGTCAGAGTAGAGGGCGTCCTGTTCCGTCTGGCCCAGGTCCTTCAGCCTGGATTCCAGAAAAGCAACTTTGCCATCTGTCAGCCAGTCATAGAAGGCTGCTACCTGGGACCGTTTCTCCGGGTACTTCTCCGCATAGCCCGTGTCAAAATCCCGAAAGAAGCTGTCACACTGGATCGCCAGATCCTCCGCCCAATCCTTCTTTTCTTCGGCGGTCAGCAGAAGAAGCTCCGGGGTGAACACGATGTAGCCTGCCGGGATCGTCTCCGGGTTGCCATCGTAAAACTCCGCAAAGGGAGAACTGGTGGGTGAAATATAGCAATCGTCCTCAATGGAGCCGCCCTCGGATTCCGCAACGTCCCGTCCAAAGGCTTCATAGTCAATGTAGTCCTCCAAGGCCCGAAGGGTGGAATAGTCGTAGGTGTCTCGCTCGTGGAGGATATACTGAGCCAGATCCTCATAGTCCTGGATGTTCGGTTCAATATCGTAGCAATCCAAATTTTCCGTCAGGTTGATCAGATCCTGGATGGTGTCACAATGCCTGCCCGTATCCACAATGGCCTGGTAGGAGCCGAACTCCCCGTCCGTCAGGGCTTCCAGGGCAGCGGCCAGGTAGTTTAGCTCGTTGATATCCGTACAGTCCTCCACAGCGGCGGCGTTGTATAGGTGGCAGTCTACCTCACCCAGATACCAGCCCTGCCGGTCCCCGCCGATGTTTTGCAGCAGCTCCCGAAGCGCCTGCTGTGTGGTGGGCAGCTCCAACCACTGCTCCCGCTCCGGCTCCTCTTTGTTGACAATGCAGACAGAAATGGGGAAAAGAGACCCATCATACCGTTTTTCCAAATCGCGACCTCCTTATGTTTTCTTTTGAAATTCCAGCTTATAATGAACATATTTTTCGCCGGTGTCGTCCAGCAGCACCGCGGCATCGTAGGCAACGCCCTTCTTTTCAGACCACATACCCTTGACGAGAATCCGCCCCGTTTTCAGGAGGTCAGCCGCCATTTTGGCAGTCAGCGCCTTTTTCCGGGAAGTCCAGAAACGGTCATCTTTCCAGAGAACGAAGCCGCAGCTCCGATCCGAACAGGCAAAGTTCTTCTTGCCCTCATAGACAGGTTTTCCGCAGCGGGGACAGACACCAATGCTTTCCCGTTCCGGCGCAAACAGTGTCCGGCCTTCCTCGGATATCTGGGAATGGTCGGAAACAAGTGCCCGCACCATGTCCCGGATGCCATCCAGGAAGGCATCCGGGGAAGCGGCACCTTTGGCGATCTCCGTAAGCTGCTGCTCCCATTCGGCGGTCAGCATGGGAGAGGTTAAAGGCTCTGGAAGAATGGAGATCAGGTTGATGCCGTTCTGGGTAGGAATCAAACTCTTGCCCTTGCGTTCCACGAAACCGGCAGACACCAGCTTTTCGATAATGGCAGCCCTGGTAGCAGGAGTGCCCAGGCCCTTCCGTTCGGCATCCTCCGGGATATCCTCCTTCCCGGCGTTCTCCATGGCTGACAGGAGGGTATCTTCGGTATAGGGCTTTGGGGGTTGCGTGAAGCATTCTACCACAGCTGGTGCAGCCGTTTCGTAGGTGCGGCCCTCCCAAAAGTCAGGAAATGCCGCTGCTTCCTCAGGTGCTTCTTTCAAGAAGGTGCGGAAAGTCTGGTTAATATCTCGCCAGCCCTCGGAGAGAATCCGCTTGCCTTTTGCGGTGAAGGACTGCCCGCCGCAGTCAAATGTGGCTGTGACCGCCTCATACATATACGGCTCTGCCGCCGCACACAATAGTTTGCAGCAGACCAAAAGCAGAAGATTCCGTTCACCAACAGGCAGGGCGTGAACATCTGCCTTTTCCAGTTCCATTGTGGGAATGATGGCGTGGTGGTCGGATACATCCTTGTCGGAAATCATGGCCTCCACCAGCGGGAAGAAGTTGCTGCAGCTATCGAAAGGCGGCAACTTTGCGGCAAGGTGGATTACGCAGGACGCCGTTTCAGCCATGTCAGAGGTCAGATAACGACTGTCCGTCCGAGGATAAGTCAGCAGTTTCTTCTCATAAAGGCTCTGGGCGTAGTCCAACGTCTGCTTTGCGGTATACCCCAACAGCCGGTTCGCCTCCCGCTGTAAGGTAGTGAGATCATAGAGCTTCGGCGGTTGCTCCTTTTTCTGTTCCTTTGTAACGGAAGTACAGATAGCGGGAACCCCCTTGCAGGCCGCCGCTGCCCGTTCTACTTCTGTGGAGTCGTTGAGTTTTTCCGACACTGCCTCGGTTCCGTTCATTTCCAACCGCAGAACATAGTATTTCTCCTTCTTAAACTGGGAGATTTTCCGCTCCCGCTCCACCAGCATTGCCAGGGTAGGTGTCTGCACCCGGCCCACGTTCAAGGTGCGGTGGTAGAGGACGGAGAATAGCCGGGTGGCGTTGATGCCCACCAGCCAATCCGCTTTCTGGCGGCAAAGGGCGCTCTGGTACAGGGCCTCATAGTCAGCACCGGGGCGCAGGTCCGAAAAGCCCTCCCGGATGGCGTTATCCTCCATGGAGGAAATCCAGAGCCGCCGTACCGGCTTGCGGCACCCAGCCATTTCATACACCAGCCGGAAGATAAGCTCCCCCTCCCGGCCAGCGTCGCAGGCGTTGACGATGGTGTCTACGTCAGGACGGTCCATAAGGGCACGGAGATTTTCAAAGGCGGCCTCCTTGCCGGGAGCCAGCACATAGCGGAAGGGTTCCGGCAGAATAGGAAGGTCCTCAAAATGCCATTTTCGGAAACTGGGATCATACCCGGCGGCATCCATGGGGGATACCAGGTGGCCGACGCACCAGGAAACCAGCAGATTGTTTCCCTCATAAAAGCCGTCAGCCCTGGATGTAACACCCAGGGCTGACGCAATGGAAGCGGCGACGCTTCTTTTTTCAGCGATAATCAGTCTCATTCCTCGTCCTCATTCAGATATTCTTCGTCCTCCAAATCAAAATCGTCCAGATCCGAAGGGACATTCTTTTTCTGCTTGGGCTTCACCACCACGAAATAGTACCCGGCACCGCCGCCCACGGCCAGGAGCAGCACCAGCATAAATAGGGTGCTTCCGGCGGAATTGTCCTTCTGCTGGACAGGCTCCGTGGCCGCCGGCTTCGTCTCCTTACCGGCACACTTTGTCATGCTGGTCATGCACAGTTCACAGGATGTATTGATGTTTCCGGCCGTGCATTTTTCGGTACAGGAGCAGACAATGGGCGTTGTGGGAAGCTGTTCCTCGTCGATCAGATCCAGCAGGTCCGCCTCGTCCACCTGGTTCAGAAAATGAACGGTATTCTCGCCGCTGGCCGCCCGGTCAATGATGATGTAGAAATAATGGCCGCCCTTGGATTTGACAGTGATGAACTGCTTGTCCGCATCTCCGTGGATGTCGTCCACAATGGTCATGTTGCCGTCGGGGGTCAGCACATTGTCTTTGTGCTCCGGTTCCGAAATCTCGGAATCGCCGCTGGGGTCATCCCCGGTGGCGAAGGCCGTCACGGAAAGACTGCCTACCAAAAGCACCAGGAGCAGAAACGTGGTCAGGAGCCGAAAAACTTTAGATTTCATCGGTATCATCCTCCATTTCAGAATCATCTTCCTGTTCCAATGCCGCCCGCATTTCCTCGGGCAGGACGATCTGCCCGCTGGCGTAGGCCCGCAGGAATGCCGTCAGCTCCCGGTTGTCCATCTTTACCGCTTTTACCATGCGGACGATTTCCAGATTTTCCTCCTCCGTCAGTTGAGTTTCCAGGGTGCGGAGCTTCGTCTGAAGCTGGGAAATCTTCTCCTTGGTCTTTGCGATATCTTTTCGGATCTTGTCAGTTGTTGCCATAAAATATCCTCCATTTTATTGATAGGGTGGTCTGGCAAAGGCGTAAAAATGCGTCTGCCAGTAGGTCGTATTGATATCCACATAGCGGATGGGATCTCCGCAATGCAGCATTTTCCCGGCACCTACATACAGCCCCACATGGGAGATGCCGGGGGTATCGTAGGTGCCCTTGAAAAAGATAAGGTCGCCGGGCTGGGCGTTGCTTTTCGACACCGGCGTACAGAGATTGTATAATCCCTGGGCACTGGTGCGCCCCACATTCCACACGCCACTGTTTCCCATGGACCAGCAGATAAAGCCGGAGCAATCGAAAGAGGTATTGGGATTGCTGCCGCCCCAGACGTAGGGCATCCCGATATACTTTTCCGCCTCCGTAATGAGCGCGGAAAAAGTCTCGTCCGCCAGCACCTCACTGGGGATCTCGTACTTGGGCGGTGTCTCGGAATACTTGCCCACATAGGACGAATTGGGAAATAAATCTTCCCGGTTGCCCAGGGTCGCCATGTAGGCGGCATACATGCTCAACCCGTCCTCCCCCAGAATTTCCACAGGGATATGGGAGAGATTCCGGTTTTTCATGGTCACGGTGCAGATGGTGTAGATATAGGGCACCTCAACTTCCACCTCATAATCCTCCATAATGGGCTGGCCCTGCCTATCAAGCAGCACCTTTCCGGTTTTCGGGTCACGCATGGGCCGCTGGGCGATCTCTGTTTCTGTGCGGTAACGGGTTTCGGTTTCCACAGTTTCCGTCAGGATGTATTGCAGACCGAACAGACGGTTCAGGTCGTCCTTCACTTGGTCTATGGTAAAAACGCCATCGTGGAGTGCGGAGAGAAGGGAAATCAGCACATAGGGGTCATGCTCGATGGTGTCCAGTTCAAAGTGGCATTCATCGTAGCTGTGGGTACGTTCATAGTTCCGCAAGCGATCCTGCAAGTCCACCTCCATGGCGCGATAGGCGCTTTCGGCGTCCAGCATATCCTTGCCCTCTGACAGATAAGATGTACTCACAAAGCTGCTGATCCCGGAACCGGCCATAACGGAGCAAGAGGAAACACCGCCAATCAGGAACAGAAGCAGTACCCCGATACCCAGAATAACCACCAGATAACCCTTGGACTGCTTGACTTTCTGAATAAATTCCCGTAGGGAGCCTTTTATGCCGCCAAAGCTTTTTCCCGTAGCATCCGCCGTCCTTCGCGCCTGCCGCATCTGCTGGGTATACTGGCGCTGGATGCGTTTTTTCTGCAAATACCGGGAAACAGGATTGGAACTGGCAATATTGGGATTTTCCTGTACCGCTTTCTGATAGGTAAAATCCGCATTGGTCCGATCAAAGGCTCGCTGGGCTTTTTCCACATCCCGCCAGGGCTTTTGACGCTGGTGTTCTATCGCCCGCCGTACACCGTGTTCTCCCAGTTGCAGTCCACGCTCCGCCAGCTCCTCGCCCTTATGTCCGGCCTCCACACCCACATTTTCCTGTTCGACCTTGTGAACCTCGCTGTGGATTTCCTGCTCCAATCTCTGCAAGGGCATACGGATCGGGTCGTGGCGCAGCTTGGTGTTGGGCGGCCTGTCTGCCTCCTGATAGACAGACACGGTTTTCGCCCTGCCGGTAGCCTCGTCATAAATCCGCTGCCGCACCTTTTTCCGCCGCTTCGGAATGTTTTCTTTAGTTGCGTCCAGTCTGTCCGCCGCGGCGTTGGAGCGGTGAATGGCATCCGCCAGTGCCGGATTCTCCAAATCCTCCTGGGAAAATTGGAGCCGGGAGGATTGGTGTTTTTCGCTGCCAACGTCCGTTTCCGGCGTTCTGCTGCTGATATTTTCCACTTCTCCTGTGGATAGGTTTTCCGCTACCGCGCCGTCCTTGGTCATCTTCTGGACCACCTTTGCCCGGGCCTTTCGCTGGTTTATGGCTGCTCACCTGCCTTTCCGTAGGGGCACTCGTCGCCGCACAGCCCTTGCTCAATTTTGGAAATGTAGTGAAAAATGGGATACGCCTGGGGTGGGCAGACGGCGTTGCCCAGAGTTTTCAGCCGCAGTACCCGGTTCTCCATGCGCTGGGTCATACGGGGGATTCCCTCCGGCTCTTTGGCCCAGAGGATACGTCCGTCCATCCGAGGGGAAAGCCCATGAGCCATTCCACCCAATCCGGGTTCAGTGCTGCATCCGGGCTGGCGTTGGGGGTCAGGTAGTACACCGCCGCCGACAGGCTCAAGCTCCAGATGGCCCCGCTCCTGTTCCGCTTGCGGAAGATCCCGCCCTCCGACAGGAACACATCCAGGCTTTGCGCGTCCCGGTTGGTCGCTGAATCGGAGGCAAGGGGTGTGGGAAACATCAGCCGCGAGGATAAAAGTTCGCTGGCGCTCATGCCACGCGCCGACACCGCAAGCCGGAAATACGAATGGGAGAACAGCGTATCCCGCTTTTGCCAGGTCAAAAATCGTTTTGTCGAGGCCCATATTGAGGAAGCCAGCAACATTTTCCCCAAGCACCCAATGGGGCCGCAGTTCGGCAATGACCCGGCACATTTCCGGCCACAGGTAGCGTTCATCCGCAAAGCCCTTTCGCCGTCCGGCTGTGGAGAAGGGCTGGCAGGGAAAGCCCCCGGAGATAACGGTAACGGTTTCAAGTCCAGTTCGTTCAAAGAACGCCTCCTTCGTAAACGTAGTAATGTCCCGGAACCGGGGCACATTGGGCCACCTGGCTTCCAGGACGGAATAGGGAAAGTCCGCCCATTCGCATTGGCAGACGGTTTCAAACCCGGCGGCCTCCGCCGCCAGGTCCAGGCCGCCGATGCCGGAGAACAGGCTGACGTGAGTTAGTTTGTGTTCAATCGTAGGGCACCTCCATAATGTCGTATTCCGGGATTCTCTGGCAGTACACCAGATACCGCTGCTTGCCGCCGGAAGCGTAGGGATGACAAGTGAGCAGCGTCACCATGTCCCGGCCTGGCTGAATAAGGATGTTCTCAATCTCGTGGGCTTCAATAATCTTTGTTCCCACCACCCGATACCGCAGGCGTTCCCACAGGTTGGTGATGACTACCTCGTCACCAACCGCTAAATCTGTTATGTAGCGGAAGTAGGCCGCGCCGCCCCAGCCCCGGTGGCCCGCAATGACAGCGTTCGTATTGGAGCCTCCAATGGGAACGCTGGTGCCGGAGAGAACGGCGGCCCCCTTTGCCATATTTTCGTCCGTAGCACCCAGGTACAGAGGCATTTCCAGGTTTAACTTGGGAATGGAAATGACACCAAAGGTTTCATTCGGCAAGCCATAGTCTGTCAGGGTGAATAACGTAACCTGGTATGCGCCAGATTCCGAGAGCGTGGACTGTCCATCTGTGTAAATCCGCTGATTGTAAGCTGTCATGGACTCCCATAACTCCGGGTATTGCCGGGATTCTTCCGGCTCTGTCGAGGGGATAATGGCAGTGGGAATGTCTTTATCCGGGTCATCATCCAAACGGGCCAGAAAGTCTTTTGCGGTATTCGCTATGGAAATATCCATAGCGGTGCCCCAAACATAAGGGTACAGCACAGATGCCAGCCCAGCGAGGAACACCAGAAGCATTAGAGTAATTATTGCCCCGCATGATTCAAGTTTTCGCATAGTGGCCTCCTTTGCAGTGTTTAGTTCGCTTCCCCCTAATTAGGGCAATAGCGAACAGTAGAAACGCGATAACCGTAGCGGCTCCGCACCCTAGCAGTAGTCCTTGCAGATACTTGACTTCCCAGGTGGATGCAGTCGGTTCGGTGTTGGCGCTTTCTTCTTCCAGCACCGCAGCCTCCTCATAGGGAATCCGGGAGCCACACACCAGCAGCCGGTGGGTATTGATGCCGTAGGGAGTGCAGGTGACGAGGGTACACAGATCCTCACCAGGGACGATACCCAGAAGGTCTGTTTCATAGGGCAGAACTGTATTGATCTCTGTTACTTGGTACGCCAGCGTTTCACACAGAACATTCAGGTAGAAAACATCTCCCGGAACCAGCTGTTCCAGATCGGTGAACATCTTCTGACTTGCCATGCCGCTGTGACCGGAGAGTATGGTGTGGGTGTTCTCGCCGCCAATCGGCAGGGAACTTCCCAACAGATGCCCTACACCACGGTCCAGTACCTCTGCATCCGTGCCGTGGTAAATTGACAAATTCACTTGGATTTTGGGGATTTCCACATATCCCATGATCCCGTTTCCGGCAATGTCCAGCTGGTTATCGTAATTCTCAGCGGCGGATAGCAGAGCTTCCTCGCTGTAAGCATCTGCTGTACCGGGCGTGATTGCCAAGTTGTAGGCAATGGCCCTTTGCTTTGCCTCCTGCAAAATGGAATCATCTGTCTGCTGGATCAGCTCCTGGTAGGCCGTCTGGATTTCAGAGGCATACGTTTGGTTGACATAATTTGAAATGAGCGGGTACAGTATCAGACCCAATGCCATAAGGAATAGCACCGCGGCGCAAATGGTGATGATTTTCTTCTTCAACACATCCTCCATTTTCCCACCCGGAGCGGAAAACTCCGGGTGGGAAACAAGATCAAGCGGACTTCTTGCTGGATACCGCATACAGCACAGCCGCCGCCCCAACCATCAACAGAATGCCCACGATGGTGAACATCATAGTGCCGTTGTCGCCAGTCTTGGGCAGGTCAAAGCCGCGGGTATTGACCACGGTCAGCGGTGCTTCGGCGTTGGCGCTGCCGTTGTCCTCGGTCATATTGACGTTCTTGCCACTGACGGTAGCGGAGGCGGTCAGCAGCTTGTGTTCCAGATGCTTCTGGGGAATGTTCTTCAGATCCGCGTCACTCTGAATGACCTGGGCATAGCGGGGGTCATTCTGGATCAGGCCCAGAGCATCGGAAGCGTAAATGGTGCAGCTCTCGGAGCTTTCCTTCTGGGAAATCACGACCTCAATATCCTGTTTCAGCAATACATAGCCGTTGTCGGTGCGGACTTCGGTCATAGTATAGGTGTCATCTTCCAGGCCCTTAATGAGGATACGGCCCTTGGTATCGTCGGTTTTCACAGGGACAAAGTGGGTGGCATCTTCCTTGTTGGTGGTGTGACTGGTCACATAGTACACGCCTTCGTCCTGATTCAGCTTCGCCTTTACAAAGTAATTATCGGTCTTGTTCTGTACCAGGAATTCCACCTTGGAGAAATCGCCCTTGCCGTCAGAAAACAGCTTGGTAAGGTCAATGCCGTAGGTATAAATGTGGGCATCGTCTACCAGAGTATCGTAGAAAGTCTCACTGGTGCGCTTCCAGGTCAGCACCACCTTATTGTCGTTGCCATTGTCGCCCACCACCAGAGAATTATCGCTGTCCACCTTAGCCGTGTAGGTCAGACGCATAGTGCAGTCGGAGAAACCGGAGTTGACCATGCTTGCGTCGGCATAAACAGCCTTGGACTTATTGATCTCAGCCAGACCCTTGGCGGTCATTTCCACGGTCATAGCTGTCTTGCCGTCCTGGGCATCGTTGTAGGAAACAGTGAAATAACCGTCCGCTTCCTTCCAGGTAGTCACAGCGTTCTTACAGGCAGTATCGGAGAAGATTTCCAGGACCACATCCCCCTTGGTATAGGTCAGGCCAGCGGACAGGGTGTCGATGAAGGTGTAGCAGGACAGGTAGGTTGCTTCGGAGGTAATGCTGGGCAGGGTAGAAATGATCTGGTAGTCGATGGTGTCCCCAGCGGAGGCGGTGCCGGTGTGGGCATAGGCATCGGTCTTGCCGGTGTCGTTCTTATTCTCCCGCAGTGTCTTTTCCAGGGAGGGAATGCCGGTCAGGTTCTTAGGGTACAGGGTAATGTCATAAATCCAATGGGTGCCGCCGTCATTGGCGTTGGTGCCGTTGACGGAGGTCATGGGGACGGATATCAGGAAAGGGTCGGTGGTGGAAACGACCATTTCGGGGACTTTGGTTTCTGCAACCAGATACAGACCCAAAGGAAGATTCTCGACCTTGCTTTTGCCGTAGGAATCCGTCAGGGGCATGGCTGTACCGTTGGTGGCAGCGTAACGCTCCATGGCGTTCTTGACAGTGGTGGCATTGGCGGTCAGACCGGCGGACAGGGCGGAGATCAGCACATCAGACTGGTAGAAATACTTGGTTTCATCCAGAGCATCCGCTTTTTCGTACCGATTCTTTCCGTCCGCCAGACCAAGGGCTTTCAGGAAGTCCGCACCCTTGGTCTTGTCCACGGCGTACAGGATTTCCACATGACCGTCGGTGGCTTCGGTTTCGCCGTACTGGAAAATGTCGGCCACCTTTACATAGGTAAACTCGACACCCTTAATGGCATATCCGTAGCCGGTTTCGCCGTTGCCCAGAGTGGAGGAAGTGCCGCCGCCCAGAACGTTGTTTACACCGGCTTCGTCATAAACGCCAGTGGATACATAGCTGGAATCCCACACGCCGTCTTTTTCAGCGCCCGTAAGGTCGTACTTGTAGATGGTCAGAGAGCCGGTCTTGGATTCGTCGATGGTAGGCACATTGGTTAGCTCCGCAGCGGAGGCAGCTACCGGGAAAGACAGGAGCAGGGTTATGACCAGAAACAGGGAGAGAATTTTTGTGATGTTTTTCATAGAGCAGTTTCCTTTCTTGAATGTAATTTTGAGGTTGGATTTTGAACATGAAAAAACCAGGGTTTGTCCCTGGCACGGTATGGAAAGTGGGTCAAATCAGAACCCCTTTTTCCGATAGATAAGGGTAACCAGGCAGCCAATGGCAGCAGTCAGCCCAAGTACCCGGACAACAGGCCCAGACGTAGCGCCAGTTTCCGGCATGGTAAAGGTCCGGGCATTGACAACGGTCAGCTCTACGGACAAGGTATCAGCAGGAATCCTCCCTGTGAATGCCGCCTCCGTGAGCAGCTTAAAGCCCTCCGGGGCCTTTACCTCTGTCAGGCGATAGCGAAGGCCGGGATGCAGGCCCGTCCATTGGAGAACACCATCCTCACCGCTGATCAGGCAGCCATCCGTCAGACCCTTCGCAGAGCAGCCGCCTTTTGTGACAGATTCGGAATAATGGACAGGCTGCCATGTATCCCCATCCTCACTCCATTCCAGCAGGAATGTGGCTCCGGCCAGCGGGCTTCCGGTGGTATCTACCTTTTTGACAGTAATGATGCCGGGACGCAGAGCATTGACGAAGGACACCTCCGCTGTCTGACCTTGGACCACTGTAATTTTCTGCGAATTCTCGTTTTTACACTGATACAGGCTATCCTCCGGCAACAGCTCCTCCACGGTGTATTCCCCAGGCAGCAGATTAGCGGTCAGAATCATGCCATCCTCACCAGAGGTAAAGGGGGACCCATCTATGGCATTTCCGTGGGCATCCGTTACCCGGAACTCCCAGCCTGCCAGGCCGCCGTCACCCTCCACGGCCTTCTGGATTTTCAGCTTGCCATATTGAACATTGGTAAAAGTGATTTCCGTATCCTGATGGGGCAAAATCTCGATTTTCTGAACAGTTTCATCCACCATCCAGTATTCATCTTCAAACCGCCCCAGTTCGTCCCCGGTTTCCTTGGCGTAGTAGATACCGGGACTGAGATAATACCCCGCCTTGCCCTCCGCATTGGTGATAACTGTTCCAACCTCCTTGGTGCATTCCGCATCCGAATAGATGGCGATATGCCAGCCCTCCACAGATTCGCCGGTATTGGTCTTTTTGTAAATCCACACCAGACCTTGCTCCCGGTTCAGCCAGGTATCAACAGTATCCTTGCCGCCCGTGACAAGCACCGTGTGGAAGCCCAGCTCTCCGATCCAGTAGACATCCTCTGTGGGAAGTTCCATCACCGTGTAGCGCCCCAGAGGCAGATTCCCGGTGATGGCATAGCCGCTTTCATCTGTGGTAAATTCGCCAACGGTTTTTCCGCTGGAATCCCTGACCTGAAATGTCCAGCCGCCCAGATGGCTGCCGGTATTGGTGGTTTTCACAATCTGGATACGGCCAT